>Ga0247608_10000904_pt1 | contig 44110 bp, 33 predicted proteins | sample 176DNAGHGlowgp2_FD_193490 | JGI IMG/M metagenome (GOLD analysis project Ga0247608, IMG submission 193490) | Sheep rumen microbial communities from Palmerston North, Manawatu-Wanganui, New Zealand - 1766 DNA GHGlow gp2 | ecosystem: Host-associated > Mammals > Digestive system > Stomach > Rumen ...
ACTGGCTGCGCCGGGTGTTAAGAAAGAGTACTGCCGGGTACACGTCGATGATGAGCACAACCTCTGTGTCGCCATCGAGAACAAGTTCGAGCACAAGGAGGAAGACAAACATGCGCACTACCTGAGACGCGAGTTTGCATACACCAACTTCGAGCAGAAGTACACCTTGCCGGACAATGTGGATGAGGCTAAGATCAGCGCGAAAGTTGAAGATGGTATCTTGACTATTGAACTGCCGAAGACCCAGCGCGAAGAAGGCAAAACCGGACGCCAAATCGCCATCTCATAACAAAGTATGTTGCAACAAAAAAAGCACTCGTGAGAGTGCTTTTTTTGTTGCTCAAATCATTGTGCCCTTGCGACGGAGAATCAGGACTCTCGCTTGCATCATCCTCGTACATGTACCTAAACTGCGTTCAGGTAGTAGGTACTCGGATGAGCTGCGCTCTCCCCAAGGATTACAAATCCTCGGGGGCCCCGGATAGTGGGTTCGAGTCCATAGATTAAGACAAAAAAAAGAACAATCACCGGATGGTGATTGTTCTTTTTTTTTGTTGCTCAACCAGGACTCGAACCCAGACAGACAGAACCAGAATCTGTAGTGCTACCATTACACCATTGAGCAATGCCTTTTTCAAAAGCGGATGCAAAAGTACTGCTTTTTTCTGACATGTGCAAATATTTCTGCAAAAAAATGCAAAATTATTGCTTTTTTAGCTTCTCTTTGCACTGGTTGATATACATCGTATTCGCTTCGCGTACCCAGTTATACTGCCATTGTGGTGCGCGGAAAAGTGTGTCCGCTTTCTCGAACCACTCTAAGGCTTCCGCTTTGCTGCCAAACGGTTTCGGAGCATAAAAGAGACATGTTCCGTAGTAACTGAGTACGAGTGGGTCTTTCGGCGCCAGTTGGGTGCCCTGCTTGGCCATGTTCATGGCTTTAATAGGGTGGATAGATTGTTTCAGTCGCAGTTCGTACACATACACCGCCGACATATACATCTCATAATGACCGGTCGGCAGTTTGCCTTTCATCGCCTCTACATGCTGGCGAAAACGCGCTACATACACTTTGGCGGGCGGCATCAAGGACTCATTCCCTTCTTTCTTTGCCTCTGCAACAATATAGCCGCAATAACCGTATTCGTAGAGTAAAGTTGAAAGTTGAAAGTTGTCAGTTGAAAGGTTATCGATATACTCCTTCCAGACGGACATGTCCTGTTTTTGGTACGCAACGAGTAAGTCTCTATCGGATTGAGCCGATAGAGACAAACTGATGCATAAGGCAAGGATTACTTGCCGCGTTCGAGCAATAATGTGCGCGTAGGTTGATCGCATACCTCGGATGGCCCGTAGTACTGTATCGGACCCGGATAGATATAACTGGTCTCAGGGTCTGCCCAATCAGCCCGGTGATCTTGGAGATATTTGAACGGTTTACCGTTGAGGTCGACGAGAGCCTTTTGTATAACAGGCTTCATCTTTCCGTTACGTTTCTCCATGTTCATCATCATGGTGATAGGCACACCTCCGGCAATCCATTCAGCGGCAGGTTTGGTCAGGTTGCGTACGAGTGACATATAACCGGTTTTACCTGCTGCGATGAGATGAGTGGCGTTCACGCCAATCGAGTAGCAGTAGTCGGCATCGAAATTAGACGGCATAGCGCAACGACCTTCGTAGCCGAAGAAGTGGTTGAGCGCAGAGAACTTACCTTTGTACTCGCCGTTGGCTTTGAGTTGCGCGAGGCGTTTGCCAACCATCTCAATGAGCAGTTTTTCGGTTTCAATCTGGCTCACCATAACGTTTCCGTGCGGGTCACGGTCGAGTGTAAGCTGTTTGGCAATGCCCTTCGGCAGCGAGCGGAAGAGTTCGCAGGAAGCAGGAGAGAGTTTACTCTTTACATACTCGCGCTTTGCGTCATCACCGTCCAGAGAAATGAACTCGTCGTTGGCAGCAAGCATGTCATTCAATTCCTGAATAAGGACACGCATAGCCGGGATGAATTCAATAAGACCTTCCGGGATAAGAATAGTACCGAAGTTAAGTCCTGCGTTAGCGCGGGCTACAATCACCTTAACTATGTCCTCAACAATGTCGTTGAGGGTCATTTTCTTTGCTTCTACTTCCTCGGAGATGAGGCAGATATTCGGTTGGCTCTGAAGAGCGCATTCGAGTGCGATGTGAGAGGCCGAGCGCCCCATAAGGCGGATGAAGTGCCAGTATTTCTTAGCAGAGTTGGCGTCGCGCTGGATGTTACCGATGAGTTCGGCGTAGGTCTTACATGCGGTATCGAAACCGAAAGAGGTCTCGATCATCTCGTTCTTAAGGTCTCCGTCAATTGTCTTCGGGCAACCGATAACCTGAATACCGCATTGTTTCTGGAGGTAGTACTCGGCGAGCACGCATGCATTGGTGTTGGAGTCATCACCACCGATGATTACTACGGCCTTGATGCCCAGTTGTTTGCATACCTCGATACCATTATCGAACTGCCATGTTTCCTCCAGCTTGGTGCGTCCAGAGCCGATGATGTCGAAACCACCGGTGTTGCGGTAGTCATCAATGATGTCACCGGTCAACTCCTGATACTTGCCGTCAATCAAACCGCTCGGTCCGCCAAGGAACCCATATAGTTTATTCTTCGGGTTGAGAGCTTGTAATCCGTCGTACAAGCCTGCAATCACATTGTGACCACCGGGCGCTTGACCTCCCGAGAGGATTACGCCTACATTGAACGGCTCTGAATGCTGAAGGTTAGCTTCAGATGGCTCAAACTGGATAACCGGCAGACCGTAGGTATTCGGGAAGAGTTTCTCTATTTCCTCCTGGTCTGCTACCGAGTGTGTTTTTTCGCCTTCTACGAGGCGCACTGCGCCCTGCAATGCTACCGGCATCTTCGGCTGGTAGTTCTGCCGCGCAATCTGTAATGGAGATTTTTGCATAATGGTTATATTTTAAGTTGATATGAAATGTCTTTATTGTTTGTACTATTCCCGTAGTGGTTCAGTAGTGGTCTGGTAGTGGTAATCCTAGACTTTAGTACTGGCTTTGCGCTGGTTTTGCGCTATGAGTTCCAGTAGTTTTTCCACGGCTTCTTCCTGTGGGATGTTTTTGAGTATGCACTCTTTGCCGCGATACAGGCTTATACGGTCACGTCCTGCGCCTACATAGCCGTAGTCGGCGTCCGCCATCTCGCCGGGACCATTAACAATACAACCCATGACGGCTATTTTAAGCCCCGTGAGATGACCTGTAGCTGCTTTGACACGACGAATAGTTTCCTCCAAGTCGAACATCGTCCGTCCGCAACCCGGGCAGGAGATATACTCCGTTTTATAAATACGCACGCGCGCGGCTTGGAGGATGTCTTTGCTCAGAAAATTCAGTTTGTTCTCCGAGAAATTAGGATTAACGAGTGTCAGTTCGGTAGCCTTAAATTCCCACAACAATCGTCCGCATTCGGCTGCGGCGTGCAGGGCAAAGGTCTCCCAGTTATTCTCGTAACTCGTATAACGTATCTCTGCGTTGCCGCCGATATTATCCAGCACTTCGGCTGTAACCGACCCGTCGTAACGCACGGAGTCTTCATCCGCAAAATAATCCACCAGTTCTTGCGCAACAGGAATCTCGTTCTCCGGCGCTTCACTCAGACTCACGCGAATCGTGTCGCCTATTCCTTCAGCCAACAAAGCGCCTATACCGACGGCCGACTTGATACGTCCGTCTTCGCCTTCACCGGCTTCAGTTACACCTAAATGCAGCGGGAACGCCATGTGTTCTTTGTTCATCGTCTTAACGAGCAGACGAACAGTCTCCACCATAACGCGTGTATTGGAGGCTTTGACAGAGATGACGATGTCGCTAAAATCCTGCGCCACGGCGATGCGCAGGAACTCCATCACACTTTCCACCATTCCTCGCGGTGTATCGCCGTATTTATCCATCATTCGTTCACTCAGCGAACCATGGTTGACACCAATGCGAATAGCGGTGTGGTGTTCGCGGCAGATATCCAAAAGGCGCACAAAGCGTTCATTCAGTTTAGAGGCGTCCTTGCTGTAATTACCCGGATTGATTCGTACGGCTTCTACTACTTGTGCCGCTGCGTCTGCCACTTCGGAATTAAAATGTACGTCAGCCACTAAGGGCACGGCTGTTAGTACTTGTGAATGAATCTCGCGTAGCGACTCCACTTCACGAAGTCCCTGTGTGGTGAAGCGGAGCAGGTCAGCACCGGCCTCAATGCACCTACGTGCCTGGTCTACTGACGCGTCAATATCGTTGGTTGATGTGTTTGCCATCGTCTGGATGCGGATAGGGTAGTCGGAACCTAAGAAAAGGTTTCCTACTTGCACAGAAAGGGTTTGACGACGGCTATATGTAAGTTTTATTTCCATGTAGGATGGGCAAAATGCCCTAAAATGTTATTTTTCTTTAAAAAAATTTGGTCAATTCAAAAATTTGTAGTACCTTTGCACCCGCTTTTCGAAAGAAGGGCCGGGAATCAGTAGCTCAGCAGGTAGAGCACATCCCTTTTAAGGATGGGGTCCTGGGTTCGAGCCCCAGCTGGTTCACAGAAAGAGAGTTTCGGCTCTCTTTTTTGTTTTCTGTACTCCTTTCTCATTCTTTCAAATAGCACCTTGCAATTTTGCTTGCAAAATTACAACAAAAAATCCGAATGTGCAAATAAAATGAATTTTATTTTGCTATTTGCAGGATTTTACTGCTTTTTCTGGCACAGAGTTTGCAACAGTCTTTTTGCACATTTTAATTATTCAGAACTATGAAAAAGATATTTAGATTTTTAGGCATCGTGCTGCTCGTCGCAGCCGTCAGCGCCGGAACAACACTCGCTGTCTTGAAATACAGCAATCCACAATTTCAAATCACAAATTACAAATCACAAATCACAAATGATTCCACCGGAATCCCTGTCGCTTACAGCCGTTTTGCTTCGTTGCCGCAGGCAGGCGAGACGGATTTTACCAATGCTGCCGAACTATCTGTCAATGCGGTAGTCCACGTCAAGACGACCTACCGCAACCAGGTCTCCTCGCAGCAGATGGACCTTTTTGAGTTCTTCTTTGGTCGTCCGGGACAGCAACGCGAGATGCCGGCGCAGCAGGCGTCCGGTTCGGGTGTCATCATCTCCGAGGACGGATATATCGTCACCAACAACCACGTCATCGACCGCGCGGACCAGATTCAGGTTGTCCTCAACGACAAACGCGAGTACACGGCTACGCTGGTCGGCACTGACCCGAACACGGATATTGCGCTCCTGAAAATTGAAGAGACAGGTCTGCCGGTGATCCTGATGGGCAACTCCGACGACCTGCGTGTCGGCGAATGGGTGCTTGCGGTCGGCAATCCGTTCAACCTCACTTCGACGGTCACAGCGGGTATCGTGTCCGCCAAGGCGCGTAACATCAATATCCTCAATGCGGAGATGAAGATTGAGTCGTTCATCCAGACTGACGCGGCAGTCAATCCTGGCAACTCCGGCGGTGCGCTGGTTAACACGCGTGGCGAGTTGGTGGGAATCAATACCGCCATCGCTTCGCAGACAGGTTCCTATTCGGGCTACAGCTTTGCGGTGCCGACCAGTATCGTACAGAAAGTGGTGAGCGACATCCGCCAGTACGGTGTCGTACAACGCGCTATTCTTGGCGTGCAGATGCGTGAGATCACGTCCGAGTTGCAGAAAGAGAAAGACCTGACAACTCTTCAAGGGGCATACGTAGAGCGCGTAGTGCCGGACGGCGCAGCGGAGAAAGCAGGCATCAAGAGCGGCGATGTGATCACGCGCATTGACGATGCAGCCGTCAAGACCGGCACCGACCTGCAGGAACATATCGGTCGTCACCGTCCGGGCGATGTAGTGAGTGTGACGCTGCTCCGCGACGGCAAGACCATGACTGTTCAGGCAAAGCTCACCAACCGCGATGGCGGTACAGGAGTCATCTCTGCTGAAGACAAAGCGTCCGTCTTAGGTGCCACCTTCTCCGAACTGACCGATGCGCAGAAAGAGCGCCTGGGTATCAACTACGGCTTGCAGATCAAGTCGCTCAAGGCGGGCAAACTGAAGAGTGCCGGTGTGCCTGCGGACTTCATCATCCTGAAAGTCAACAACCGCTCCGTGCGCACCGAAGAAGACCTTGACGACATCGTCCGCCGTGCCAACTCCGCCTCCGAGCATGACCGTGTCCTCTTCATCACCGGCTGCACCCCGCAAGGCAGAGTACGGTATTATGCTGTCAATCTGGCAGAATAAAGATGTAGGATTATAAAAGATTAGCGGGCAACCATTATGGCTGCCCGCTATGCTTAGATTCACTCATTCATCCAGAGAAATTCTTACATTACAATGTTTACAATCCGGCCGGGCACAACGATGATTTTCTTCGGCGTGTTGCCGGCGAGATATTTGGATGTGTCTTCGTGCGCGAGGACGAGTTTCTCCACTTCCTCTTTCGGGGTGTCTTTCGGGCATTCGAAAGTGAAACGCACTTTGCCGTTGAACTGCACAGGGTATTTCTGGCTGTCCTCAACGAGGTACGCCTCATTGCAAACGGGCCACGATTCGTTTACAACGAAATTGCTGATTGCTGATTGCTGATTGCCGATTGCTTGGCATCTATGCCACATCTCCTCTGCAATGTGCGGGGCATACGGCGCAAGAAGAACGGCAATCGGCTCCAAGATAGCGCGTTTGCTACACTTGAGTGCGGATAGTTCGTTCTGCGCAATCATGAACGCAGGGATAGAGGTATTGAACGAGAAGTTCTCGATGTCCCACGTGATCTTCTTAATGAGCTTATGCAGACTCTTGAGTTCTTCTTTCGTCGGCTCTTCGTCAGAAATCGTCTCGTACATATTCCAGAGACGTTTGAGGAAACGATGCACGCCGTCAATACCGTTGGTGTCCCATGGCTTGGACATCTCCAGCGGACCGAGGAACATCTCATACAGACGCAGCGTGTCGGCGCCGAACTTGGCAATCACATCATCGGGATTGACCACATTGAACATCGACTTGCTCATCTTCTCCACCGCCCATCCGCATATATACTGCTTTGCACCGGCGGTGTAGCCCGTTAACTCGGACGAGGTACCATCGGCAAAGACGAACTCGGCATTTTTGAACTCCGGCATCCATGCGCGGAAGGCGTTGATGTCCAGCACATCGTTGTTGACGATATTCACATTCACATGAATCGGCTGCACTTTGTCCTTGTACTCGGGGTTCTCGATGAGGTTGTAACTGATATAGAGGTTACCCGTCGCGCCCTCGCCAATATAGCGATAGACGAAGTTCGAACGGCCCTGAATCATACCCTGGTTGATGAGTTTCTTGAACGGCTCGTCCTCGCATACATAGCCGAGGTCATAGAGGAACTTGTTCCAGAAACGGCTATAAATCAAGTGTCCCGTAGCGTGCTCGGAACCGCCTAAATACAGATCCACCTGACGCCAGTAGTCGTTCGCCTGTTTGCCGACCAACGCCTCGTCATTATGCGGATCCATGTAGCGGAGATAATAAGCGGAACTTCCTGCAAAGCCCGGCATGGTACAAAGCTCCAGAGGGAAGATGGTCTTGTTATCAATCAGCGATTTATCTACCACCTTGCGGTTCTTCTCGTCCCACGCCCATACAGCAGCGTTGCCCAGCGGCGGTTCGCCTGTCTCGGTGGGCTTGAAGTCCGACACCTCCGGCAGTTCGAGCGGCAGACACTCTTCGGGCAGCGTATAAGGCATGCCGTCCTTGTAATATACTGGGAACGGTTCGCCCCAGTAACGCTGGCGCGAGAAAATAGCGTCGCGCAGACGATAGTTCACTTTCACGCGACCGATGCCGGTGTTCGTGATATACTCTTTCATCGCCTGAATAGCGTCTTTGACCTCCATGCCGTTGAGGAAACCGGAATTGATCATCTTGCCTTCCTTCGCATCGAACGACTCCTCGCTTACATCCGCGCCTTCGATAAGCGGAATAATCGGCAGGTTGAAATGTTTGGCAAACGCGTAGTCACGGCTGTCGTGTGCCGGAACCGCCATGATAGCACCCGTCCCGTAACCCGCGAGCACGTAATCGGAAATATAAATAGGTATCTCGCCTTGTGTCAGCGGGTTAATCGCGTACGAACCGGTGAAGACACCTGTCACTTTGCGGTCGGCGATACGCTCGCGCTCCGTGCGGTTTTTGCAGCGTGCCAAATAAGCGTCCACTTCCGCCTTCTGTTCCGGCGTTACAACGCGGCTGACATATTCGCTCTCCGGCGCAAGAACCATAAACGTCACACCAAAGACTGTATCCGCACGGGTCGTGAAGATGGTGAAGGGCGCGTCTTGGCCCTTTACGGCAAACTGCATCTCTGCTCCTTCTGAACGGCCGATCCAGTTACGTTGCGTCTCTTTGAGGCTCTCCGTCCAATCGATTCTATCCAAGCCCTCCAACAGACGTCCGGCATAAGCGCTTACGCGCAGACACCATTGCCGCATCACACGTTGCTCTACAGGATAACCGCCGCGCACACTCAGACCCTCGCTCACCTCATCATTCGCGAGCACGGTTCCCAACTTCGGACACCAGTTCACTTTCGTGTCGGCGAGATAAGCGATACGGTAGTTCATCAACTTCTCCTGCTGCTCTTTCTCGCTCATGGTAGCCCATTTCGGGTCATTTGCCTCGAACTCCGCAATCAGTTTGCTAATCGGCTGTGCTTTCTGCGTCTTCGGGTCGAAATAGGAGTTTAACATCTGCACAAATGCCCATTGGGTCCATTTATAGAACTTCGGATCGCACGTACGCACTTCGCGATTCCAGTCGTAGCAGAAACCGATTTTCTTGAGCTGTGAGATATAGCGGTCGATGTTCTCGAACGTCGTTTTCTCCGGGTGTTGACCGGTCTGAATAGCGTATTGCTCCGCCGGCAGACCATAGGAGTCAAAACCCATCGGGTGCAACACGTTAAAACCTTTCAAACGTTTATATCGGCTGTATATATCGCTGGCAATATAGCCTAACGGGTGACCGACATGCAGACCCGCTCCCGAAGGATAAGGGAACATGTCCAACACATAGTAGTGCGGCTTGTCGGATTCGTTGGAAACGGTATAAACGCCGTTCTCCTCCCACGCCTTTTGCCACTTGCGCTCTATGTCGCTAAAATTGTAATCCATTAATTATAAAAGTTTTTTAACTTGTTCATAGACGTTCTGGGCGGTGAAACCGAGTTTTTCGTCAAGGACCTTGTACGGAGCGGAGAAGCCGAAGGAGTTGAGACCCCAGACAGCACCGTTCTCGCCTACCAGACCTTCGAGGGTGCAGGGTAGGCCGGCGGTCATACCGAAACGCTTGATGCCCTTCGGCAGTACTTCGTCCTGATACTCTTTGGGTTGCTCACGGAAGAGACCTTCGGACGGAACGCTGACGATCTGCAAGCGGATTCCTTCAGCGCGGAGCAACTCTGCGCCACTTAACAACGTACTTACCTCAGATCCGGAAGCCAACAATACAACTTGCGGATTCTCGTCTTTCGAAACGATGTACGCACCTTTGCGGAAACCTTCAAGGTTAACATTAGGAACAGACGCGATGTCCTGACGGCTGAGAATAAGTGCCGTCGGAGTAGCGGTATTCTCGATAGCTGCACGCCAAGCAAGGGTCGTCTCCTCGGCGTCAGCCGGACGGAGAACGAGCATGGACGGCTTGCCGTGGTGGTTATGCAGTTTCTCCATGAGGCGGATCTGTGCTTCCTGCTCTACGGGTTCGTGGGTCGGACCATCTTCGCCGACACGGAACGCATCGTGGCTCCAAATGAACTTAACCGGCAGTTCCATAAGTGCCGCCATACGAACCGCAGGTTTCATGTAGTCGCTGAAGACAAAGAACGTACCGCAGGCAGGGATGATTCCGCCATGAAGTGCCATACCAATCATGACGCACGCCATGGTGAGCTCACTCACACCTGCTTGCAGGAACTGACCGCTGAAATCGCCTTTCTTGAAGGCGTGGGTCTTCTTCAAGAAGCCGTCGGTCTTGTCGGAGTTGGAGAGGTCCGCGGAGGAAACAATCATGTTGCCCACGTTCTCTGCCAAGAAGCCAAGCACCTTGCCGCTGGCATTACGCGTAGCGTCACCTGCCTTCTGCTCAATCAGGCTCCAATCGATGCACGGTGTCTCACCGGACATATAGGTCTCATATTCATTCGCTGCTACCGGATTTTTCTCTTTCCACTCATAGTATGCGGCGTATTTCTTGTTGCACAACTCGCGCAATTCGATGGCGCGATCTTCGTACAGTTTCTGTACTTCCGGGAAGATCTGGAACGGGTCTTCGGGGTTACCGCCAAGATGCTCGATGGTCTTCTCGAACGAAGCACCGGCTTTGGACAGCGGCGCACCGTGGGTAGAACACTTGCCTTCCCAATTAGCACCTTCTGCCGTCACGCAGCCCTTACCCATGGTCGTATGACCGATGATGATCGAAGGACGGCCTTTCTCTGCTTTCGCTTTGATAATGGCTTCGCGAATTGCATCTGGATCGTTGCCCGGGATTTCTTGCACATACCATCCCCATGCTTTGTATTTGGCGGCCACATCTTCGGAAGTTACTTCGCCGCAACCCGTGGAGAGTTGGATGGTGTTGGAGTCATAGAACATGACGAGGTTGTCAAGTCCGAGATGTCCTGCCAGACGGCCTGCGCCTTGCGAGATCTCTTCCTGCACACCGCCATCGGAGATGAAGGCATAAATGGTCGGGTTGTGAATCTCGCCATAGCGCTGGTTGAACCATTTCGCAGCGATGGCTGCTCCGACAGCAAACGTGTGTCCCTGACCAAGCGGACCGGAGGTATTCTCAATCATTCGCTCTATCTCACGCTCCGGGTGTCCGGGTGTCACCGATCCCCATTGACGGAGGTTCTTCAAATCCTCCAACGTAAACTTTCCGGCTAAACAGAGTTGTCCGTAGAGCATCGGCGCCATGTGTCCCGGATCCAAGAAGAAACGGTCACGTGCTTCCCAACCCGGGTTCTCCGGATCATATTCAAGGAACTCACTAAAGAGCACATTGATAAAATCTGCTCCACCCATGGCTCCACCCGGGTGACCACTCTTTGCTTTTTCTACTGCTGCCGCGGCGAGGATACGAATGTTGTCTGCCGCACGATTCAAAAGTTGTGTCTTGTTCATGTCACGCTGGCTATCCTCGTACATATACTAAAACATAGTAGTAAGTACTCGGATGCCCTCACTCTTAACTCGGACTATCGTTTCACTAGCAGTCCTCGCAAGAAGGGAAGGCTCCTCTAAGCCAGACAAGAGGTAAAAAGGTTAATACATATTTTTGTGTTTCTTAAAATTTCCATCCTACATAATAGTTGAGTCCCCATCCGATGTTATCGCGATAACCGAAGCCCGGGACGTATAAAGGAGCCTGTTGTTCGGCCGGCATACCTTCCGCCTGACGGGTGAACATACATTTGATGCGTCCCATCCAACCCATATAAAAAGCCATTCGTTTTTGACTTTCGATTTTTGACTTTCTCCCATTCACTATCTCCACCTGACATCCCAGCGCTATCTCACCCCAGCAATCAGCTCTAAAACCTCCTGTAGCCTGGGTGGTATGCTGCCAGTTTTGCATGGAAGTGCCGAGTCGGACACCGACGAGCAAGGCGTGCGGTGAATCAGGATGTTTGCGCAGCGGGTTGATATCCACTCCCACCCGGAAGAACCCTCCATGGCCGTTGTAAGCGATGGAGTCGTTCTGTGTGTGCCCACCCGCGTAACCTATCTCCAAGGTAGGGTAGAAACGGTCTTTGAGCCGCACGTTCGCCGCTATTTCATAATGCTGCAGCGTCCCTCGACTAATACCAGCTATTACGGCCGGCGATGCAATGTCCAGTTTGACCATGGTGCCCTGGTATATTGGTATTTTTTTCTCCGGTATTCTGGGCATGTGAGTACTGTCGCGTTTCGCCGCAATAGTATCCGCTGTAACAAGTGTATCTGTCACCACAATAGTGTCTGCCATGACCAGTGTATCGGTTGTGACAAGCGTGTCTGCCATGACCAATGTGTCGTTGGCAAATGAAAATTGAAAACTGAAAATGGAAAGGGCAAGCCCTAACAACCGTCCTACTATGTTCCTTTCACTTTTCACCTTTCACTTTTCACATAATCGACTTAGCCTCATTCTTCAATTCTTCAAGCGCTTTGTCGGTAGGCGTTACTCCATTGGATGCGTAAGCGGTTATCAGCGCCTTGGCGTAGGTCTGCACATCTGCCTGGGGGGGTATCTGACTCGCGATAGAGATGACGAAAGCGGCCGTCTGGTCTCGCGCATTAATCAGCAGGTCCCATACTTCTTCGCTGACGTACACTTGCTGGCTTTGGTTATGGTCAAACTCCGCCCGGATGGTCTGCAGCAAATACTGCTGAACCTGCATCACTGTCCATGTACGGAAGGCGTCGGGTTCTTTCTGCTGTAGTTCCATGAGCATATGTTCGGGTTTGGTCCGCTCGAGCAGCAAAGCCAGCCTTTCGTACGCGCGCAAACGGATAGGCGAAATCGTCTTCTGCGACTCGCGTTTCAACTCCCATTGACGTTTCTTCTCCTCGTTGCGGAAAGTCGAATATTGAATGAGCCAAAAACCGAAAATCACCACGGCAACGGCGAGTATAATAAGCAGGATGGTAGTAGTCATAAAAGTGTTCACATCAAATTTGCGTGCAAATTTACAACAAAAATTGCACATATGCAAGCGCGCGAGCATTTTTCCATAAAAAATATGCCAATGTTTGCGTATGTCGCAATTTTTTTGTACCTTTGCCGCCGCAAATCAAAATTAAGAACGATTATGAGAAAACTCTTTTCTTTCTTCGCTATGGCAGCGATAGTGCTGGGCATGGCAAGTTGCGGAGACGGGAATGACCCGAACAATCCCAATACTCCGTTCAAACTGGAAGTGCAAAATCTTACGGATGAGTCGGCGGATATAGTAGTCACTCCTGCTTCTGATGCAGAGTATCTGTGGACCAATGTGGAACAGAGATATCTAACGAACCATCATTTTGCAAAATTGGAAGACTACGTAGCAAACCTTTTGAGTACTACGACGTATGCGAAGATGGAAACGGCGGGTCGAGTGCTCAGCGGGAGTAAAACGATTCCGCTATCCGGTTTGAACAAAAACAACGCATACTATTTTATCGTTTTCCGCGTAGATGAAGAATTCAAACTATCAGGGGAGGTTTATTCTGTCAGATACACTCCCGGAACCAACACAGATGAACCCGGCACTCCCGACCAGCCAATCACTTTCGCTGTATCTCCTACAACGATTAATGCTCCAGCAACAGGCGGCACTTTTACACTAACGGTCAACACTAATTCCGTATGGGTGGCTTCTGCTGAAGCGGCGTGGGCTACGCTTAGTCCAACTTCCGGAGAAGGCAATGCGACTGTAACGGTAACCATTGAGCCGGCCACCTCTACGGAAGAGACTTCGCAGAAGATCACTTTTAGTGCCGGTACGAACACCTATTATGTGACCGTCAAACGCGCAGGCAAGTCCAATACGAACCCGCCGGACCAAACCGATCCTAATACGCCGACAGGATTGAAAGTGCGCATAGTATACCATTCTGTTGGGTGGGATATTATTGATTATTTTCAACTTACCTGGAACCCTGTCAATGGAGCTACTGCTTATAAGGTGTATAGAGAGGATGTGTGGGCCCACGGAGAGAAATATGGACAAGTATATACTCCCAACAGAGTGATTGCCGAAGTAACAACACCAGAATTCAAGGATAATTCGTTTGATACGGAGGCATGGGGCTACCAGAGTATGAAATTAAAATACACGGTAACGGCTATTACCTCCAAAGGGGAGAGTAAACCATGTGAGGTGGTAGAAGAGTGGTGGGAGCCGGGGGTATAAATCCATGTGCTTCCATAATGGTCAATCTTCATTCTTTGCGATAAAAGAAAAAATGAACCCGCATGAGATGCGGGGCTAATGGACAACGGCTGAAACGCACCTTCGGGATACGTTTTCATGTTGTATGGCGGATGATGTAATAGGGGATGTTGAGTGCCTGAATCTCAGCTTCGTAGCGTTGGAAGAGTTCGAGGCGGATGGCATCGGAGCCGTTGTATCGTGCGGGGTCAGGAATCCACGGAAGGTCAGGATAAGTGAGTAGATACACATCCATGGGATAGCGTAGGATAGCCTCGTTGAGCCACTCCGGTACACGGCCGAAGGCATAATCGAACCACACTTTGGTGACGATGAGGTCCGTGTCAAAAAAGCAGGGGGTAGAGGTTAGGGACGACAACACGTCGATTTGGTGACGGGCGATGAGGCACAGTTCGTCCCATGTGACCTCCTTTGAACCTTTTTGCTCAATGAAAGAGCGGGCATATTCGGGCACAAGCGTGCCTTGATAGCGTTTCGCCAGGTAGCGAGCCAGCGTGCTTTTACCGCTACTTTCCGGTCCTATGATTCCTATTTTATACATTGACGTGGTACCCCTGGGAGGGGGTGCACTCTCAATAAAAGTGCCTTAAAAGTGTGTAGAACTCAGGTCAAAGGCTCGTTCCGTTTGTTACCTTTTTTCTTCAAAGGTTTTTCCCGGCAGCGGGAACAACCTCATTTTTTTATCGGGTGAGCATGAGTTTGATGTTCAGACCGATATTATCCGCCTTGACGGGGTAGGAGGAAGAGATAAGCGGTGTCGTGCCCTGGTGGTCGTAGAAAAGCTGGAGGTTGATTTTCTGGCTGAGCACATAATCCGCAGAGATCTTAATCGCCAGCACCTTATTTCCTGACGATGCCTGTGTGATGCCTTCTTCCACTTTGCGGAGTAACATCTTTACATCCTTATACGATACATCGACTTGTAGTTTGAGGTCGTTGCTGACTTTCTTCTGTCCGCCGTCTTTCTTCTTGGTGATGAAATTGAGGTTCTTGATGGTGTACCCTGCTCCGAGCACGAACTCAGAGGTATGACCTTCGGTCAGTTGGACGGAGGTGACGTTCAGCGCGAGGTTACGTTGCTTGCGGTACTCGGCTTTGAAAGAGAGGGAGTTTTTCATGGTCATGTTCAGTCCGATGAGCGGTGAGAAAGCTTCGGTGAGCGTGACGTTAGAGATGTCATAAGCGGAGCTTGGACTCGGGGCATCGTTGGTGACGTCCCGTACGAAACCAATCATCTTATTGGAACCGTCTGCACCGACCCATGTGGAATAACTGCCAAACGAACCGATGGCGTACTTACAAGTGTAGGCGTGGGTGAGGGTGATGGACTTGAAATGGTCTTTGATGAGAGGCAGTTTGCCCAGACCGTCATAGGTGACGGACCAGTTAGGGAGTATCTTGAGGATGCCGAGGAAGGGGTTGAGGTCCATCTTCCTTGCGTCCCGTCCGGTGTATGCGGCCAGGAAAGCAGGTACAAGCACATCTGCAGAGTTGGAGCTGACACGGCCGTGCTTGGTGGGGTCGTACTTAGTGCCTTGCGGTATATTAGACATGAATCCCTCGGACGGCAGCGTAATACCGGTGTACTGGTCTTGCACGCGCTCTTTGAGCATCTCTCGGTTAGCGATGAACTGGTCGAACGCGCTGTTGGCAAAGTTCTCTTCTTGTGAGCCGACGTGGCTGAACATCGTTCCGAGAGCCACCTGCGTGATATTAAACGAGCCCGTCATGTTCTCCTGCGGGTAGTCGTAGGTATAGATGATGGAGCTGGACTGCGCGAAATAGCGTTTGCCGTTGAGCTGCACTTTGAGTCCGGGCAGCGGTTCGAGCGTCAGTTTGATGTCGAAATCAGAGGTATGCGCACGTGTGGCGGGTTGTACGATAGAGGTGTCTCCAGACAGCCATCCGTTGCGTTTGGCGCGCTCGAGCATGTCTCCCGGGATAAAACCGAAGGCGAAATCAAAGCCCGGTGCAGCGGGTCCGTGTCCCAGACTCTGACCCATAAATCCAGCCTCCGGTTCGAAGCCCGGGATAGTCATGGAGTTGGTCTCGCGGTAAGTGACTTGCAGACGCCGTATCATCGTACCGAGGTAAGCGAACATGTCTCCTGCCGTTTGTGCGGGTGTTCGCTCGTTCGGGTCACGCGAGGTGATGGAGACGGACGCCTTGGCGCAGTCCGCCTTTGGCGTAATCGTCACTTTGGTATTCCCGTTGGGTTTGAATGTAACCGGAACTGCCTTACCCTCCGGGTCAGTAACGTTGATAGTAAGCACTTCGCTGTTGAGGCGGTGGGTAATTTCTATCGCTTCGCCTTTCTTGAAATCGACAGTCTGGGTGTAGGTGCGCGGCTTGAAATTACGTTTGCTTTGCCGTCCTGTATAGCGTTGCGTCATGGTCTTCCAATACTTGGACTGGCCGTACCACGTCTCGAAATTAATACTTCCGTCCACCTGCCAGCTCTGCGTGGAACTGACGGTATTACCTCGGCGCAGACCATTGGTGGTCGAGGCAGTGCGGGTCCAGTTATAATTGGCGTTATAAGACGCGTTGGCGTTCAACGCATCGAGGTATGGAATGCGGTTGAAGGGCACGTTCCACGAAGCGGTGAAGACTTGCTGGTAGGTGTACGGCGATCCGAACTTAGCCAGCGAACGCTGAATCGTATCTTTCCACGCTTCGTAATGATCATGGTTAAACTCCGGATCAAAATAACGGTTATTGAGTATCTCCGGCGTGTATTTGCCTTCGTCGATAATAGCATTCATCGCAGACTGGAAACTGAACTTCATGTTCTTCGTCAAGTCGTATTTGATGTCCACATTACGGTCCCAAGTGAAGTCCTTGCTATAGGTGAGGTCCATGTCTGCTGCGGAGGCACCAGTGAGGTCACGCATCTTCATGTGACTGAAAGTGCGGTGCATATTCATACTGAACGCCCATGACTGCGGCAGGTAATAGAAATTCATCTCTTTGAGGAACTTCACTTTCTGCACTTTCTCCACTTTGCTGAACGGTTCCCATGGCTTAGGATTGAAACTATAGGCGTATTGGAACGAACCTTTATGGTCAGTTGTAATGTTCGTCTCCATCTCGGGCGAGTGCTCGGACTGCTTGTTATATGAGGCGGAGAGGGAGAAGTTCGCCGGGTCATAGAACATGTCTTTCTTCTTCGAATGGATATTCACCTTAAGGTTAGAGACACTGAAAGAGGTGGACTCATGTACGGTGTTGGAAATCCGTTTGATGGAGTCTTGTTCCGCTTTGGTGTTATATGTGCTGAGCGTTTCGGCCAGTTTGACGTCGGTGTCTAAGGGGTCGTAGTCGGGACTGGTGGTCTCATTGCTATAGGAGACGTAGAGCGGCATCTGTATCTGCGCTTTCTCGGGGAAGAGTCGTCCTCCTTCGAGTGCTGCGCTGACGGATAACTGATAGAAATTATCCATGTTACGGTCCAGCACATTCGATTCGATGGACCCGTATCCGGCGGTCTCGAGCCGTCCTGCCACATTGACTTGGGCGATGTCGCTGATAGCCAGCGAGGCGTTCGCCATCGCCGCCACACCGCCTTGTTCGTTGAACTGGCTGAGGCGTAATTCGTTCACCCATATCTCACCCGCTGCGTCATGTTGACCGTTGTTGCGCACACCGATCATGATAGAAGAAATGTCTTCCAATGTGGGGTTACCGAGCACGGTTATTTTGTTCTGCGGCTTGCCGTTTCCATCGTCATAAATGACATATGGAATGGTGTTGCTTACCCCAGCAGTACCGGATCGTTTGGCCTTGTTACGCGCGGTCTTGGCGGTGGTGAGAACACTGAGCGGGAAATCGAACATGTTCTCTTTCGGCCATACTTTGAGACGGTCCGCCTCGGAGTTATTATTGTATAATCCCGGTTCCGTGAGCACCAGCGGAATTTCATACTCGTAGTAATTATTGCGCAGGTCAGAGCCCATTCGGATAAAGCAGGTCAATTCTCCGTCTCGCAATTCGGGGTCGAGATTACTCAACTGCTCCGCATGGACGAACATCTGCAGGTTCTTGTACTGCCTCATGTCATAGCCGGTGTTCTTGTACATCGCCCGCGCGTCGTGGGGACTGAGGTTCGCCACACGCATCACCATCGCCTGTTCGTTCTGTGCGATGAGTTGTGCTTGTCCCGGGTCTGTCTGGCGGCTTACGCCCGGCGGGAGAACATAATTGACTGGCGTACGTGTGCTATTCTCTTCTATATTAACCGTCTGTACATCAATAGAGGCTCCGCTGTTGACCGATAGGCCGATGGGTGCCAAATCACGCGTGTACTGCCGCCACTCGCCGCGCACGAGGTCGAGCGTCGCGAAACGCAAATGGGTCTCTTTCTCAAAGCCTGTAAGATAGATACGCATGAAGCGGATGGATTTCCAGTTACGGATAGAACCGACCTTCTGCACGGTGGCACTGTCACCGCGGAGAGGTATCTTGAACTGGTACCACGCCACATCGACCGTCTCGCCGTTGCGAAGCGTCACTTTGCGGATTTTCTTCTCCGTGATGTGCTGGCGCCCCACCTCCATCATATCCGGGCGTAGAAGAACTTTGTATTGGAAGTATTTCTCATACTCGCTGAGCGTGTTGTCCTGGTTGATGTCTTCTATATCCGGTGTGAGGGTAGCGGCTGTTCCATAACTCTCCGTCTGTTGTTCTGTCGCCGGTGAGTTACCTTCGGTACCGTTGAAATGTTTGTAGCGGTCCAGAATACTTACTTCCTCCTGATCGTAATCGGTTCCCCGGTAATAATGGAAATTATCTCCGGCGGGGTCGTTCCTCGGTGAGAAACGTTCGCCCTCCCAAGCGTTCCATATCTCGGCTGATACGCGGCTCTGCAGGTCCGTCAGGTACTGCTTATACGCCGGCCACTCTTTTTCCTGATTGCTGTTTAGACCGTTCAGACCGATGTCTTGTTTTTCTCGTGAACCGGTTTGGTTACTGAAAGCCACGACAGTAGAGGTCGTACGTGGCACGTAACCCCACACGGTGGAATCCACACGACCGACATCTTCATTGGAGATAGGCAGGCCGTGCTCAAAAGCTTTCTTGCCGTCGCGCAAAATATCTTCGCTTATGTCACCGAGGTTGATATACATCTCACCGTCATAGCCGTCTGGGTTCGTGAGAGCCGGGTCCATCAACCAGAACTGGATGTACTCGATGTTCGCTTTCTCAAAATCCGTGTTATCCATTCGGCGCATGATACCTCCCCAACGTTTCTTCGGAGTCATCAATCGTCCGGAGGAATTGATTTCACTTGCGGAGATATTGTATTGTCCGCGTTCCTCCGGATAGAAAGAGAGGTTGAGAATAGGCAGTTTGGTATCAACGTTGCTGGCCTCCTGACGGTTCGGGTAAATCTCATCCTGATAGACTATACGCGTACGATGGTCACTCATCGCATTCATGTCGTTCTTGATATGCGCTGGGGTGTTCGTTTGCGGGTAGCCGAAGATTGGATCGACGGTGTACCACGCAAGCAATGCGCGGTTCTTGTTATAACTCGGTTGGTTGATGTCTTTCGACTCGCTGAAAACGGTCGGTGTGGACGCCAGGAACCAATAACTCGGGTAGTGCACATCGATATTAGTCGTAGTGCTCTCAAAATCATCGATATATGCTGTTCCGACACTGCCGACGTCATTAGTATGTCCGGGGATAAGGTGCGCAAACTCCGCATTGATGGAGAATGTGGACGGCGCCGTAGCGGTGATCCAAGGAATCTTGTCAATTGCGTTCGTCAGCCATTGCATCTCGGTTTTCCAACTGCCGTTAATACCCCAGATAGTGTTCGCTAATGGCTCGGAACCCGTGTTCACCTTGGTGGTAAGCGGTCGCTCGCGCAAGTGCATGATTGTTCCGCCGAGTACCAGGTCTTTGGTGAACTCGTATTCCAAATGCGCGCCGAAAAGGCTCTTGCGTTGCATTGAGAAAGTGCTCTGGTTCTCTAATTTGACGTCCACATTTGTTCCGGACTCCAGAATGGAGGTGTTGAGAATAGTCACCGTTCCCATCGTGTAATCAACGGTATAATCGACGTTCTCGATAAGGGTGGCGCCACCAGCGGTGACGGTTACAGATCCGCGCGGCACATTCATTGCACCCAGACGAATCTCACTGCTATTGGTGCCTTTGTATTTACCGGTCAAACGGAATTTGTTCTTCTCGCTTAACTCCTGCGCCACCACAAGTGTGGAGTCATACAACTCAGGGAAACAATACTTGGCGGTTAACCGCGGGTCATATTCCAGCACTTTCGCCAAGTGTTCTCCAAACGGCTCCAGAACAGGGAAAATAATCTTACCGCTGGAGGCGTAAACAGTCAATCCTTCGATAAAATCGAACCGTCCGTCCGGACTGGCATTATGTTTCTGGTCCAGGCGGTCCAAATTCATCACGCGTATCAACTGCTTTCCGTTGACGCTGACCGGGCCTTCGGTCAAGTACTGCATATCCGTACCCACCGAGTCGTTGCGGTAGGTGACGTATAACTCAAACTTGTCCTGGTTAATACTCGTTGCGCCGAGGGAGTAGATGTTCTTCATCATCAGGTCCCATGTGCCGCGGTTTTTCTTGTCCGGAGCATTGGCGCTTGACTTCAGCATTTTTAATGCCAACGCATTCGGCGCGCGCAACTCGTCACTGCCGTCCGTGGAGAACTCTCCGACTTGGTGCACTTGACCGTTATAGGTGTATTCATAGGCGACAGCCAAGACTTCGTCTTGATTCAGCGCTGCTTTTAAAGAGATGTAACCCAATGCGCTATTGAGCGTATATTCACTGCTGGAGAGCAGTCGTGCGGACTCGATCTTCTCAAAATCAACACCGCCTTCCATCCCATTCAGCCCTTCCAGCACCGTACTGGTGTTCTGCAGATCACGGAAAGGAGTGGTGCGAACAGTGGAGTAGAGACTATTAGCGTTGTTATCTGGCGGTGTATTGGTACCTCCGCCCCAAGAGGTGTTATGCGTATGACGGCCGTTTTCACCGATATCGGTAAAGGCAACAATATTACGTGCTTGATCGTAATTACCGCGCTTATTGGTCACCCACACCTCAATCTTATTGATCTGCGCTCCGCTGGAGATGTATGGCACCGTTGCCATCGCCTCCTCGTAATGGTCGCGGAAGAAATGCGAGAGGAAGAAGTGGCGGTTCTCATCGTAGGTATCGCCGGAAATGTCGAATTTCGTCATCTGCGCGCCGCCTTGACTGCTCACCGTTTGGGCCTCGCTGTTTTGCTGGGAAATCAATGCTTGTATCTTCAGCTTGCCGAACTTCAAGTTTGTCTTGATACCGAACAAAGCTTTGCTGCCACGGATGAGTGAACTGGGCAAGTCCATCGTCACATTACCGGCCTCAATGGACTGAATAATGTCGTCCTCTTCGCCTTTGTAGTTGAGTTTGAGGTTCTGCTGGTCAAAAGAGAACGAAGCTTCGGTATTATAACTGAGGTTGAAGTTCAGTTTCTGGCCCACTTTACCTTGAATACTTGCTTGAATCTTCTCGTCGAAATCGAAAATGTTGTTGTTTCGCGCGCGTATTGTCAAAGACGGATTGGCTATGTACTGGTGCTTGAAGCCGAAAAGCAATTCCGCACTACCTTGCATCTTCAGTTGCACACCGCCCGGACCGAATACTTTGTCAGCCGGACCGATGTTGAACTTCATGTCCGTAATATCGAATTTCTTTTCGTTGTTATGCTCCACTTCGCCTATTTTCTGCTGCCAGTAGCGGTGCATAATCTGCCGTTCAGCATATTGGTTATACTCCTCTTGCGTCAGCATATACGGCGTGGTAATGTCCGTCTCGCCAATGCGCGTGTGAATGATGTATGTGCCTGTCTCCGGCTGATACTCCACTGTCGTAGTTACGTTAGCCGGGTCATCCAGGTCCAAAGACGAAACCGGGTGTGTTAATTCGCCATAGTTCTGCGCGCCGAGTTGCTTCACGTTCGTTGGAGCCCAGATGGCGCTATCTGTCTCCGTTACATAATCCGCCACGTCCTCTGGCGTCTGTCCGGCAAGCGAGCCTTTGTTCGCAGCATTAGACGAGCCTCGGCTCGTATCAGTAGGCGACTTCGTCGCATCATTAGCAGCTCTGGCTGCTTTCTCCGCCTCTTTAGCTGCTTTCTCTTCTGCGATTAACTGCTTGAGTGTCTTTTGTGCATACATCGATGGCACGGACACGAATGCCAGTGTAAACAGCAGTAATATGTACAGCAGTTTCTTCAAATTACAACATGGTCAACGCTTTGCGTATCACGCCTTCCACTTTCAGCGTTGGTTCTGTTTTGAGAATTTTATCCACGGCTTTACCGCTGGAAGCAGCAGGGAAACCAAGCATCGTCAGCGCACTGATAGCTTCCGCGCGCGTACCGTTTTCTTCTTCTTCAAAGGTCATCGGCAGTTCTGTCGGATCAACGCCCAAATCCAACTTGATGGCTTTGTCTTTGAGGTCTACGATAATACGTTGGGCGGTTTTAGGGCCCAGACCTTTCACTTTTGCCATCGCTTTGGCGTTGCCCGTCGCGATGATAATACGTAACTCCTCTGCCGTGAAGGCGGACATGATCATCCGCGCCGTCGCAGCTCCGACACCGCTGACGGTCATCAGCATTTCGAACAGTTTGCGTTCCGCACGGTCAAAAAAACCATAAATAGTGTGCTCGTCCTCACGGATAATCTCCGTAACGTACAACTTCACTTCTTTCTCTTCACTTCCTACCAGCGCGGAGTAGGTCGGCAGTGTGATGGCTAAAGAATAACCCACACCGGCAGCCTCTACTATCGCCTCCGTCGGCAGCAATTCAGTCAGTTTTCCTTTTATATATTCAATCATAGTTCGCGTATGTGCACATAAAAAGCGGCGCAAAGGTACAACAAAAATTGCACATGTGCAAGAAATAAATAACTTTTTTTGCGTATGCGAAGAAAATATTGTACCTTTGCAGCGAATTTTATATTAAAAACACCATGACATCTCCTTTTGTCTTACCACCGCACCCCTTGGCGCAAAATGCTGCTAAGGAGGTCATCGCCAAAATGCATGCCTACATGGATATGCACCCGGAGAGTGAGTTACATCGGGTGGGGAAAATGTTCGGTGTGCTGGTGTGTCAAGAGACATGTATGGCTGCTTTTTCTGCGCAGTTGGACGGCAGTTATGAGCACGAAGGCTTTGTTCCGCCGGTATATGCGATGGAAACGCCGCCGATTGGCAAATCCAAACAGGAATCGCAACGACTGCAGAAGTTGCTGTTTGCACAATATAACCTGATAAACGGTAAAGGTGAAAGTAAAAATTTACTGGATATTTTTGCCAGCGAGAAACCCATTGTACCGGCAGAAATATGGTTCTCGAACTCGAAGTCTAATACGCAGAAAATCAGAGATATAATACCACCTTCCGGTGCAGGGGAATGTTGTGCACCAAAACTGCTGCAATACGCCTTGATGCAAGGTCTGCATCCTGTCGCTTTGGCGGAATTTTGGGTGGGTGCGTCGCCCAAAACGGAAATACGGAAAGAAGGCACGTTTTATGCACCCTGTTCGGGACGCTGCAGACCTATTTTGAAACATATGTTGCAAGGCATTGAAATGGACCCGGAACCGCAGCTGCAGCACGCGCAAAAATTATGCACGGACATACATCTTTTATACGAAGATGACTATATTATAGTCATTGATAAGCCGTCTGGACTGCTTTCGGTTCCGGGAAAAACGGATGAATTATCTGCATCTTCTTACCTCTCGAAACAACGACAAAATGCCTATGTTCAGGCGGTCCATCGTCTTGATCAGGACACCAGCGGTTTGTTAGTTTTGGCAAAGACCCCCGAGACCTACAAAATCCTTCAGTCTTATTTCCAGCGCCGTGACGTTTTCAAGCGCTACGAAGCAGTCTGCGTGAGCAGTGAAATACCTTCCGACAGACCCAAGGAAGGACTGATCTCATTACCTCTGCTGCCCAATCCCTACGACCGGCCAAGGCAAATGGTCGATCCAACGCATGGCAAAACGGCCGTCACTCGTTATATGATCTGCGAAAAACGCCCTGATGGAACGATACGCGTGGACCTTTTTCCGCTTACTGGTCGTACGCACCAATTGCGTGTGCATGCCGCTCATCCAGAAGGACTGAATGCACCTATCGTCGGTGACCGTTTATACGGACAAAATTGCACCGAAAACAACCGCCTTAACCAAAGGTTACTGCTGCACGCGGCGGAAATCGTATTTCCGCATCCTGACACACAAAAAACAATGCATTTCTGTGTCTCGTCTGGGTTCTGACAACTTTTCAGAAGAAAAATCTCTCAAAAATTTGCATGTATGCAAAATTTTTACTACTTTTGCACGCTAATTTTGGTTTGTTATGGAAAGAACGGAGATTTCTACACTTGGCGAGTTCGGTCTGATTAAGCGGTTGACGAAAGACTTGCAGCCGCACCAGCCCTCGACAAAAAAAGCGGTGGGTGATGACTGCGCCGTCATGGATTTCGGCAGCAAAAAAGTGCTTATGACCACAGACATGCTCCTCGAAGGAATTCATTTTAACCTCGAATATGTGCCGCTCAAACACCTCGGTTACAAAGCGGCCGTGGTCAATTTCTCGGATATATACGCGATGAATGGTACGCCTACGCAGATTACCGTCTCGTTGGGAATCAGCAGGCGTTTCAGTGTCGAAGATATCGAGGCCCTTTATTCAGGTATTCGCTTGGCTTGTGAACGCTATAATGTGGACCTCGTAGGCGGAGATACCTGCTCGTCTATGACAGGTCTAACCATCTCCATTACTTGTCTCGGAACGGCGGCAGCCAAGGAGATTGTTTATCGGGACGGCGCCAAACTGAATGACCTTATCTGTGTTTCCGGAAACCTGGGTACGGCTTATATGGGGCTCCAACTGCTTGAGCGTGAGCGACTCGCCAACGCCGAGCAACCGGATTTCGCCGGCAAAGAATACCTCCTTGAGCGGCAACTCAAACCTGAGGCACGCCGCGACATTTTGGAGGCTCTTCGCAAAGCCGGCGTTAAGCCCACTGCAATGATGGATATTTCGGACGGACTGTCCTCAGAACTGCTGCATATTTGTTCGCAATCCAACGTCGGCTGCTGCATCTATGAGGACAAACTGCCCATTGATTATGAGGCTGCCGCGCTCGCGGAAGAGATGAATCTGAATATCGTTACCTGTGTCCTCAACGGCGGCGAAGACTACGAACTCCTCTTCACTTGTTCGCTCGATGACTATGAGAAGCTCATCCCCATCGACGATTTGTATATCATCGGTCATATCACTAAACCCGAACACGGCTGCAACCTTATCGGCCGTAACGGAGAAGAAATAGCACTTAAAGCACAAGGATGGAACGCTTTTCAATCATAATACCTGTCTTCAACCGCCCGGACGAGGTGGACGAACTCTTGGCGTCGCTAACCCGCCAAACGGATAAGGGATTCGAAGTGCTGGTCATTGAAGATGGCTCGACAATCCCATGCGATGGAATATGCCGCAAATATGAGGAACAACTCGATTTGCACTATTATTTCAAACCTAATTCCGGTCGCAGCGAGACGCGTAATTTCGGTATGGAACGCGCCTCCGGAGACTGGTTTGTCATTTACGACTCCGATGTTATCGTTCCCCCGCATTACATCGCTACTGTGCGTGCAGAGTTGAAGAAGAATCCCGTCGATTGTTATGGAGGACCCGATGCTGCAGATGCATCTTTTTCCGATGTTCAGAAAGCCATCAATTATTCCATGACGTCCATCATGACGACAGGAGGAATTCGAGGAGCAACGAAGAACAAAGCGAAATTCTCGCCGCGTTCCTTTAATATGGGCATTTCGCGCAAGTGCTTTGAGACGGTTGGCGGATACAAAAATATGATTGGCGAAGATATCGACCTCTCCATCCGCATTCAGCAAGCGGGATTCAAGACAACCCTTATTCCCGAGGCGTATGTGTATCATAAGCGCCGCGTGGACCTGCGTAAGTTCTTCCGCCAGGTGAATACGTTCGGCAAAGGACGTGTACTGCTGGGTGAAATCCATCCCGGCTCGCTCAAAATTGTGCACCTCTTACCTGCTGCTTTCGTGCTGGGAAACATAGCGCTCGTTCTTTTGGCGTTCTGGTCGCCATGGTTCCTGTTGCCCATCGGAATCTATATTTTGGGGCTTTTCATCGAGTCGCTTGTCAAGAATAAATCGATAAAGATTGCGCTGCTGTCTATCGTAGCGGCGTATATCCAACTCTTCGGATACGGAACGGGATTTCTCGGAGAATGTATCACACATAAGGCGAGAAAAGCCAAACAAGAAGAATTATATAAATAAATAGATATGAAAAAAATCTTAGTTACGGGAGGTGCAGGATTCCTTGGCTCGCATTTGTGCGAAGCTTTGCTCAAGCAGGGCAACGAGGTCATCTGCATGGACAATTATTTTACGGGTAGCAAGTCGAATATCATTCATCTGCTGGACAACCCTTATTTTGAACTCTATCGTCATGACGTCACGATGCCCGCGCATGTGGAGGTAGATGAGATTTACAACCTCGCTTGCCCGGCTTCCCCTATCCACTATCAGTACGATCCCATCAAGACCATTCAAACCTCTATCATGGGAGCGATAAACATGTTGGGCGTCGCCAAAAGAACGGGGGCAAAAATCCTGCAGGCTTCAACCAGTGAAGTGTATGGAGACCCGCATGTTCACCCGCAACCCGAAGAATACTGGGGAAACGTTAACCCTATAGGCATCCGTTCATGCTACGACGAAGGCAAAAGATGTGCGGAGACGCTCTTCTTTGATTACCACCGCCAGAACAACGTGCGTATCAAAGTCATCCGTATTTTCAATACTTACGGACCGAACATGCACCCCAACGACGGACGCGTTGTGTCGAATTTCATTGTTCAGGCACTCAAAAACAAAAACATCACTATCTATGGCGACGGCTCGCAGACACGCTCGTTCTGTTACTGCGACGACCTCATCCGCGGTATGATTGCCATGATGGCAACGCCCGATGAAATCACCGGACCGATCAACCTTGGTAACCCGCATGAGTTCACCATCAAGCAACTCGCCGAACTGGTCATCGAGCTAACAGGCTCCAAATCGAAAATCATATATGAACCGCTGCCTTCCGATGACCCGACGCAGCGTCAGCCGATTATCGACAAAGCAAAAACCATCTTGGGATGGGAACCGACTGTCCAATTACGCGAGGGACTCATCAAAACCATTGAGTATTTTGACCATAAATTGGCAAATGACAAATAAATGTACAAATGGTAAATAACCAATTGGTAAATAAAGTCCGGCTTTTTTTAACGGACGTGGATGGATGCCTTACGGATGGTGGTATGTATTACTCCGCCGAAGGCGAGCAACTCAAGCGTTTCTGTGTCTATGACGGCATGGGCATGGTCTGCCTCCAGCAGGCAGGTATCCCTTGTGGCATACTGACATCCGAGCAATCGCCCATTGTCAGAGCGCGCGCAGAGAAACTCAAACTCCGATACCTATATCTCGGTGTCGGCTCCAAGGTCGGAAAGTCCGTTACCCGGTATGATTTTTCTTCGCCTGCCTCTCAGAGCGTAAGCACCGAGCTTCCCCCTATGACCAAACTGGAGGCGGCTCGCGAGATCTGTGCTCAACTCGGAATCACTCTCGATGAAGTCTGCTACGTAGGAGATGACATCAACGACATGGAGCTCCTCCGCGAGGTGGGATATCCATGCTGCCCGCCGAACGCCAGACCCGAAGTGAAAAACATCGTACGCGCCGGAGGTGCAAAAAATGACATACACATCCTCGACACTCTGGGGGGGCAGGGAGCCATCCGTGAAATAGCAGATTGGATACTTGCCAACCAAATATCATCCAACCAAACACCCTCGAATCAAACACCGCCAAAACGGACAAATAACCTATCAGCTACGAACTGAAAACCAATTTAAAGGGGGTGATTACGGGGTGATTACTGGGTGATTACTGGGTGATTAGGATGAGAAGATAATGAGAAAAGGACAAGAATTGACCTCTAAAAAAGAAAATGTACAACATCGCCATCATATTAGCCGGGGGTATCGGAAGTAGAGTAGGAGGAAGAACTCCGAAGCAACTTCTTCCGCTCGAGGACGGACGCTCTGTTTTAGAGCATACAATCGACGCCTTCGAAACCGCGCCATCCATAGATGAGATCGCTGTGGTCATGCATCCGGACCATATAAATACACTACAAAAATTATGCCAAAACAACCCTTGGCAGAAACTCAAAAAAGTCATTCCCGGAGGCAGCGAAAGATGGGAGTCTTCTTATAACGCGATAAAGGAATACACGGACCTAAGTAATGTCTCCCTCTGGCTACATGACGCAGCCAGACCTTTTGTCTCGCAGACCATCATTGCCAATATAGCTGAGGCTCTGCAAACGCACGACGCGGTCACTGTCGCAGTCCCCGTGACAGATACTGTTTATATAGTGGACAAAAATGACAAATGTCAAATGTCAAATGTCAAATCGATACCCGACAGAGCTACCGTTATGCGTGCCCAAACGCCGCAGGCTTTTCATCTGAAGACCATTCAAAAGGCTTATGAAAAAGCCATCGCTTTAGGAAATATCATCGCAACAGACGATGCGGGAATAGTTCATAAATACCTGCCGGACACACCGATATACATCGTCCCTGGCGATGAGAGTAATCGCAAAATAACGTTTAAAGAAGACTTATGATAGAACCGAATATTATTATTCAACGCGCTCAAGAGTGCCTGCAATGCGAAGCGGCAACCATTGAATCGCTTATCCCACGCTTGGGAGATAATTTCCTCTGCGTCGTGAATGCAATCCGTGAATGCAAAGGGAAAATAGTAGTGACGGGAGTCGGTAAGTCCGGACACATCGGTTCAAAGATTGCAGCCACACTGGCTTCTACCGGCACACCGGCTTTCTTCTTGAATCCGCTTGACGCTTATCACGGCGATTTGGGTATGCTCTCCAAGGAAGATTTGGTACTCGCCATCTCTTATTCCGGTGCAACGGAAGAACTACTGCGCTTCTTGCCGCTTATTCATGCCAAACAGATTACCATTATAGGTATCTCCGGACATGATGATTCGCTCCTCGCACGCTATTCGGATATCCATCTCAATATATCCGTCCAACGCGAAGCCGATCCCTTGAACCTCATTCCTACGGCCTCAACCATCGCCACACTGGCATTGGGCGATGCACTCGCTTGCGCATTGATGGAGGCCAAACACTTCCAACCTTCTGACTTCGCCAAATTGCATCCGGGGGGTGACCTCGGGCGTAAACTGTTGGCAAAAGTGGAAGATGTGATGTTCACAGAGAACCTGCCGTTCCTCAGCCCTCAAATGCCAATGAACGAGGCAATAGAGATTGTTACCAAAGGAACGCTGGGAATAGGAATAGTGGTGGAGAATGCCAACCTTGCAGGGATAATTACTGACGGCGATATTCGCCGGGCGATGCAGCGACTCGGACAAGATTTCTTCGCAACACCGGTGTCCGCTATCATGTCCAAGAACCCGAAGACAATAAACAAAGACGCGAAGATTGTAGAGGCGGGCGAGAAGATGAACCATCACTCTATCCACACGCTTGTTGTGGTGGACGACAAGAAGAGGGTCGCAGGCGTCATAGACTCCTTCTCCTGCCTTCCCGGTACCAGGTTTTATCATTAAAATAAAAAATTATGCAAGCAATCATATTAGCAGCAGGAATGGGTAAACGCTTGGGTAAGTACACCCAAGATAATACCAAGTGTATGGTTAAAGTGGGTGGAGTAACACTCATTGAGCGCCTCCTGCATCAATTGGATAAATTGAATTTGGATAAAGTAGTCTTGGTTATCGGCTACAAAGCACAAGAATTGAAAGACTATTTGGCAACCATAGATACAAAGACGCCATTGTACTTTGTGGAAAACCCCATTTATGACAAGACCAATAATATCTACTCACTTTATCTAGCTAAAGATTATATGTGTGAGCAAGACACACTTTTGTTAGAGTCGGATATTATCATGGAGGATGCTGTATTGACCAAGCTGGTCAATCATCCATATCCGGACTTGGCGTTAGTAGATAAGTACGAGAGTTGGATGGATGGAACTGTTGTTACGCTTGATGATGAAAACCGCATCCTTCGCTTCATTCCTAATAGCCGGTTCCGCTATGAAGAAATACCGCAGTATTACAAGACGGTAAACGTATATAAGTTCTCACAACCCTTCTCGCAACACATGTATGTCCCGTTCTTGGAGGCTTACAGTCAGGCGATGGGAAATAACGAATATTATGAGCAGGTTCTCCGTGTCATTACGATGCTTGATAATTCCGGCATGAGAGCACTTCCACTTGAAGGCGAACAATGGTATGAAATAGATGATGTTCAGGATCTGGATATTGCGGAATCAATATTTACGGACAAGCAGTATGATTTGCTTTGTTCGCGCTACGGAGGTTATTGGCGGTATCCTCATATGCTGGATTTCTGCTATCTGGTCAACCCCTATTTCCCGAACCAACGCTTGCGGGATGAGTTGGCAGCAAGTTTCCAACGCCTTTTAACGGAATATCCGTCAGGACAGCGTGTGAATGACTTATTGGCAGCTAAGAATTTCAATGTAGAGCAGCAATATATCACCGTCGGAAACGGAGCAGCTGAGTTGATAAATGCACTCATGTCCACAATGCAGGGCAAAGTTGGAGTTATTCGCCCGACTTTTGAGGAGTATCCGAACCGTTTGGAGCAAGGCAGAGAGGTAGTCTATCAAACCAAAGCACCTGATTACAGTTATTCGGCAGATGATATAATGACTTATTTTGCTGACAAAGAGATAGCGAATTTAGTCCTTGTCAATCCTGATAATCCTTCGGGTAACTATATCTCATATGCAGATTGCATTCGCTTGGCGGAATGGTGTCAATCGAAACAAATCAAGCTGATTATTGATGAGAGTTTCATTGATTTCTCTACGGAACACCCGACATATATTACAAATGAGGTGCTTGAGTCGCATACCAACCTGATAGTGATGAAGAGTATCTCCAAATCTTACGGCGTGCCGGGATTGCGGTTGGGAGTAATGGCTACAGCAAATACCCGACTGATGGCAGAGGTGCATTCCAAACTCAGTATTTGGAACATCAACTCTTTTGGCGAGTTCTTCATGCAGATATTGGGCAAATACGAGAAACCCTATAAGCAAGCAATGAATCAGTTCCGCGCCGAACGTACCCGTTTTGTGGCAGAGTTGAAGTCAATTCCATATTTGCGTGTCCTACCATCCGAAGCAAACTATGTACTCTGCGAAGTGAAACCCGCACATAGTCCGCGTGGATTGGCAGTTGAACTCTTACGCGAATATAAAATACTCATTAAGGATTGCACAAACAAATGCGGTGCACCATATATCCGTCTCGCTGTCCGCGATACCGAGGATAACAACCGATTGATAGATGCTCTAAAGCGATTATGAAAACTATTTGTATCTGTGGCGGAGGATCTTTAGGGCATGTGATGGCTGCTGTTTTAGGTAGTCATAATGACTTAAAGATAAATATTTTAACAGGTCATCCTGAGGCTTGGAATGGCTCCGTATGTGCTATAGATGCAGCAGGAAAAATATATAATACGACGATAAATAAGGCAACCGGCAATGCTGCGGATGTTATACCCGAGAGCGATATAATATTGTTTTGCTTGCCGGGATATTTGATAAGAGAAACACTCTTGAAAATCCGTCCTTTTGCGCAGGGGAAAACCGTTGGAAGTGTGGTTTCCAGCACCGGATTCTTCCAAAATGCAGAAGAAATATTAGGTTCCGATGCTCCTTTATTCGGCTTTCAAAGAGTGCCTTTCATTGCGAGAGTCCGCGAGTATGGAAAAACAGCGGACTTATTGGGCTATAAAAAAGAACTCTTGATGGCTGCAGAAAATATTAGGGATGGTTTTATAGGATTATGGTCGGATTGGTTAATGACCCCTGTCTATAAACTTGATAATAAGTGGGAGGCTATTCTTTCAAATAGCAATCCATTATTACACACATCACGCTTATATTCTTTATGGAACAATCATGAGAAAGAACTCTATTCCGAACCAATATTGTTCTATGAACAATGGGATGATAAATCTTCGGAATTATACATATCAATGGATCGCGAATTTCAGCAACTATGCAAACGGTATGATGCCCATATCCCGGATGTTTTGACATATTATGAATCGGTCAATGCACAAGAACTGACACAAAAACTATGTTCAATAAAAGCATTTAAAGGAATTTTTGCCCCCATGAAACAGGCAGACGGAGAATATATGCCGGACTTTACCAGCCGCTATTTTACGGAAGATTTTCCATATGGCTTACAGCTAATAAAAGATTTAACAGTCAAGTATGATATCGAAACACCCACAATAGATAAAGTATTGGATTGGGGAATTAAAATTATACAGATAAATAGAGATTCGGGCGTTCAAATATGAAAGAAGATTTTTCGAAATATAATCCGGAAGGCTCAGTTCTTCGAAAAGTCCAATTAAGATTGTTGGATATGTTGATAGCGGTAGATACGATATGTCGAAAAAATGAAATCCCATATTGGATTGAATACGGAACATTGTTGGGGGCAGTCCGTCACGGTGGTTTTATTCCATGGGATGATGACATAGATATAGCAGTCATGGAGAAAGATTACAAAAGACTCCGTTGTGCATTAATAAAAGAATTACCGGAACAGTTCGTTTTTCAGGATACGACAACAGACCCATATGCTTTTTTTTATTATGGCAGGGTAAGAGATACAAAATCATATTGTTATTACCCACGTTTTGCAAAATTAAAGCAACAGGGACTCTGGCTTGATATATTTCGATATACTCCCTATGTGTCTCACCGGTTTCGGAATTTGGTTGATTTCCTTTTCCGTAGAGCCTACCATGAAAAGAATCATTATGGAGATGTAGAATATAATTCATCTATCAGAAAAAGTGTAAATAAAGTCATAGCATATATGATTTATCCTTTTACATGGGCTGCGAAGGAATTTATAGAATGGTTGGGAAAGAAAACAAATAGTCAGCAATTAACGCGATGGGATTCTCATCCAAGAGCAATTTATAAAGCCTCCAATATATTTCCATTGACAGAAATAGAATTTGAGGGACATATGTTTTTTGCTCCGGGAAATTGGCATGAACATTTAACAGGTATATATGGTGACTACATGAAAGTACCTCCTCCAGAGAAAAGGGAACAAATCTTAGATATGAATTTGGTGAAGTTTTATTAAGAGAGTAAATTTAGAAAAAGAATGAAGCGTGTATTAATAATAGGGGCTGATTATCACTACTTCAATGATTGCGTGGCACACGCTTTCCAGACATTGGGGTGGGATACTTATGTGGAGTCGTATAGTACTCCCATACACCCATATACGTTATATGCAAAACTCCAATATAAATTTTCACGAAATAAGTTATGTCTCAAGCAAAATTCACGCAGCAAATATGATTCATATATTCTTAGACGTTTTGATTTGATCAAACCAGACTTGGTATTCATATTAAATGGAGATAATTTGTCTTTGAATGCCATGACATATATGCATGACTGTTCAAAGATTGTCGTATGGATGTATGATTCTATCACAAGAATGCCGTATGTGACAGAGAATTTGAAATCAGCAGATGTGGTATATTGTTATGAGCAACAAGATATCTCTTTTTTGGCGAATTATAATATAAAGGCTTTCTTTTTGTCACAAGCGGTAGACACATCACTGTACTTCCCCATTGATGGAATTGATAAAAAATATGATATAGTCTTTGCGGGCGAAATTTGGAGTTCGGAAAGAAGGAAACGTCTCTTAAAATCTGTAATAAATCATTTCCCTAATAAGCGAATATGTTTTGTGGGGAGATATAAGATTATAGAAAAAGGATTTTTTGCTTGGCTTTTCCGTGAACATCGAGACATATACACCAATACAAATGCATCTGCAAAGGAATTGAACTTGTTATATAATCAAGCACGTGTCGTCCTTAATATACATGTAGAGCAACAAAAAAATGGAGCAAACCCCAAGGTCTATGAAATATTAGCTTCCGGTGCGCATGAGATATGTGATAGAAACCCATATATTCAGGAACATTTTGGAGATGTAATAGATTTATATAATACTGAAGAAGAAATGATATCCTTGTTGCAGAGGGCATTACAATCCCCAGAAATACCATATACAAAATATGTAGCAGCTATTAAAGGTAATACATTTATTGATAGAATTCAAGAAGTTCTTAAGAATCTATGACAAAAATATCAATCATCATACCGGTTTATAATGTGGCATCTTATTTGAGCCAATGCTTAGAAAGCATACGAAAACAGACTTTAAAGGATATAGAGGTGCTAATTATTGATGATCATGGCGAAGATGACTCCGTGTCTATTGCCCGAAACTTCATACAAAAATTTCAACTCCAAACTTTCTGGCATATATACTCAATGCCTCAGAATGGCGGTCCTGGAGTAGCCAGAAATGAGGGACTTAAACATGCGTCGGGAGAATATGTGGCTTTTGTAGATGCGGATGATTGGGTCGAACCGGAAATGTGTGAAAAATTCTATAACTTATGTCTGAAAAAAAACGCAGATATAGGTATCGCTAATGCGTATGTGCATAAAAATGAAAGCATAGCACAGATAAATAATCCGGTCTATCATACTTCCCATTCCTATATGGCGCAATATGTAGCTTATCTATGGACTTATTTATTCAAGCGTTCGTTCTTGCTTGATAATCAAATCACATTTCCGGCTTATTCGTCAGCAGAAGATAGTTTCTTTATCGCTGCTGCTGTTATGCAGACGAATAATGTGGTACAGACGAAAGAAAGGTTTTATCACTACATTATCTATCCCACCTCTATTAGCCATCAAAAGAATAAAAAACGCTATCGGCAAAAACTGCGCGTTTTTGCCGATTTAATCCGGTATGCAAGAAATAGAAACCTGCTCTCAAAATACCGGTTGACGCTTTGTTGGGTCTATTTCAAGAAAGCGTTGGTTACTTCTTTTGTGGACTATTTTGCTGCCGTAACGGCCAGATAAGACAGCCGAGACTGATCAGCATGGATAAGACGACCAAGGAGGTACAAATCCAATCCCATTCTAATATACCGGGTTTGAACTTCATCTCAATCAAATGCTCGCCTGCGGGAATAACTGCTGCACGCAATATATAATTAACGCGTCCTATAGAAGCCTCTTTGCCATCTATAAACAGGTGCCATCCTTCCGGATAATAAATCTCGGAGAATACAGCTATACGATCTTCTTGATTTTTTGCATGGTAGCTCAGTTCGTTAGGTTCATATTTTGTCATCTCAATATAGTCTTCCGCGTTCGGCGTTCCTTTGCAGGTGAGTGCCTCGCGGAATTTTTGATCGGAAACGGCCGTCGTGCGCAAATCCAATGTATTCAGTGCTGCGCTCTCATCATCCGGAGTCTGGACAAATTGTACATTCTCAACAAACCATGCATTACCCATCGCATCGGGATTTTGTACCACGCCACGTTGTGAGACGATATATTTTGTATTCAGCATATTCAGTACATTCCAATTCATCTTGCTGATATGCTCGTCAATCAAATCTTGATAGCGACGCAACTTAACGGCGCTATACCCGCCAATCGATTTCAACCGATAACTGGTTCGTGAATCATTAAATGTATTGGTGTTGAGGTTCAGCACCCGATAATCCAGACTCTTGTCTTGCAAAATCTCTTCCTCCCATGGTTGAATGGCAAAATAGCTATTGTTGTCTTTTTTGCTAATAAAATCTTTGCTGCCGAAGAAACGACGATCAACAGGCACCAAGTCTACCAATAATAATGTGGCCAAGATGCCTAAAGCGTACCCGCTCTTGAGTTTGTCTTTTGCGTAGAGCCACACGGCAATAGTAGCAGCAACGATTAATCCGAACGAGCGCCAGGCATCGCTTTTCATCATAGCGATACGTTGGTCGATAATCATTTGGTAGATATCATTCCCCACTTGTCCTTTCCACTGGTTATCAAAACTGGAGGTGAAATTAAACATAACCCCGCCAAAGAGAGCGATGAGCAGGCATATGCCGGCTGTAATTCCTCCCGCACTCAGTATGGATTTACTGTATTTGGATTTTTCCTCTTCCGCTTCCCACAATTTCTGAAGTCCCAAGAAGCCCAATAATGGGATAGTCACTTCCGCTACTACGAGTATGGATTCAACTGCGCGGAACTTATTATACATGGGGAAATAGTTGAAGAACAACTCTGTTAAGGGCATAAAATTTTTACCCCATGCTAAAAGGATAGAAGCAATAGTTGCGAATAGCAATCCCCATTTATAAGGTCCGGGGACAATGATTAGTCCTAATACGAATAAGAAACAGATAATTGCTCCCACGTATACTGCTCCACTGGTAAACATCTTTTCTCCCCAATATGTCGGAGCTCCTTGACAGAATTGCTTGGCAGAACTCTTAGGTACACGTGCTTTGACCAATTCATCATATAATACAGATTTTTCACCCACATTATATCCGCTGGCGCCACCCATGAAGTTTGGTATCAATAAGGTCAATGTCTCTGCTTTGCCGTAACTCCAGTCGGTTGCATATTTGATATCAAGCCCCTCTGCTGGTTTGCCTTGTGCCTGTTTTGTTAACTCGCTATGACCACCACGCATCGTTTCCTTAAGATATGATTGATTCATCTGCATGCTGGTTAGGCGAGTGCCATAGATTAAGCCTAAACACAGAACTAAGATACCGATAGTCACCCAAAGGCTCTGCCAATCTCTATTTATGCATTTCTGAATGATACCTGCAATTGCTAACACACCAATCAACATCGCCATATAATAAGTCATTTGCGGGTGTAGCAAAATACCATAAGGTCCAAAAATAAGAATCATCGGAATACCCAGCCAATACTTCTTTTGGAAGGTCGCGTATACACCTCCTATAATAGGGGCTAAAGCACCAATGGCATAAGCTTTCGTGATATGCCCGGCTGGGATAATGAGAAAGAAATAACTGCTTAATCCTATTGCAAAACCACCAATAATACTCAACCAAGGATTGACACCAAAGCAAATCAACATCAAAAAATAACCTAAGAAATAAAGAAATATTATGGCGAGGGGTACGCTAAGAACATTCTTTGATAATGTAACCCACCATGATGCGGTACGGCTAGAAGTGAGTTTCCCTGTTATTTGGAATGTCGGCATTCCTCCGAATTGGGAGTTGGTCCACCACGTGCCATCACTATGTTGAGCATTATATTCTAATGCCTCATTCGCAGCTCCCATCCATGTTTTTGTATCACCTGCGTTTAGGACTTTCCCTTCTAACACAGGACTGCAATAAATTGCAGCAAATGCCAAGAACACTACTACTGCCACCAAATAAGGCGCAATCTTTTTCCAATCTATCTTCATGTTATTTAATCATTTTGCGGATTTCACATAACTCGTCTTTCACTCGCAGCAAGATTTCCAAGGCCGATTGGCGCTCGTCCGAGTGCTTTTCATTCATGCGGAGTTCCTTGCGAATAGCCTCTATGCGAGTGATTTTCAGTTCATCACGGATATACTTAATCCGCTTGATAATCTCTTGGTCGTCACGGGTGTAATATCGATTGCCATGGCCGTCTTTGCGTGGTTGTAATTCATCGAACTCTTTCTCCCAATAGCGCAACGTAGAAGCCGGAATACCGGTCTCTTTCTCTGTTTCGCGAAGCGAGTAATATAGTTTTTCTGTTTCGGCCATTACTTGCATATTTTGAGTTTTTTGCCTGCACGAATAGTATCGCTCTTAAGTCCGTTCCATTGCTTGAGTTGTTTCACGGTGCAGTGAAATTTCTTTGCAATGCCACTCAAACTATCACCGTTTTTAATGGTATAGTACGTTACGCCGTTCACGCGATAGGCACCTGTAATCGACGTCACTTTAGCTAAGTCTATCTCCGCCCTTCGATTATTAATCAAACTATCCGCCTTGTAGGCCATAATGCTATCTTGCTGGTCAATGAAGAGTCCCACTTTTTCTGCTGGCAGACAAAGAGTATATGCACTACCGCCGGGCAATATATCCCGTGAATATTGCGGATTGAGTCGCCGCAGTTCCTCCATTTCAATGCCCAAATTCTCACTTACTTGCTGTAGATGCAGGCGCTGAGTCGTGCGGATAGTATCTGTTAACATCGTCTTTTCTATCGGCGCTTTGCATATCCCGTGTTCCTGACCGTAGTTCATTGCGTAGTTGGCAGCAATGAAAATGGGTACATAATTGCGAGTTTCGCGAGGTAGGAAGGGGTAGATTGACCAGAAATCGCGTTTCCCCCCTGCACGGCGAATAGCTTTGTTCACATTTCCGCTACCGCAGTTATAGGCGGCAATAACCAGATTCCAGTCATGATAAATAGCATACATGCTACTCAAGAAACGGCACGCGGCCTCTGTGGATTTGATAGGATCCATCCGCTCGTCCACCAACGAGTTGACTTCCAGGCCAAATAACTTGGCGGTAGCAGGCATAAACTGCCAAAGACCGGCTGCACCAGCATGGGAACGTGCCATGGGGTTTAATGCGGACTCAATAATCGGAACGTATTTCAATTCGTAGGGTAACTGGTAACGACCTAAGACCTCTTCAAAAATAGGGAAGTAATACTCGCTCATTCGCATTAGGCGAGCCACTTGTTTAGGGCTTCGCTTAACGTATCTCAGAATGAATCCGCGTACACTTTCGTTGTATGGCAACTCAATAACGCATGGCAGTGCTTGCAACCTTGCCTTATACACGGAATCAGGAAGAGAGGTGGTGTCGTGCGTGGCCACGCAGTCAGTGGTATCTAACCAACGCAAGGACCATTCCAAGAACGATAACTCATTCTCTGGCAGTTCTGTAGCGCTCCATGACTGATAAAAGGGCATAACGACCGCCGTGGTGTCTTCTGCTATCAAACTGTCTGTTGACTGAATCGGCACAAGTTCCAATGATTCCTGAGCGGCAGTCCAACCGGCGCAGCAGAGGGCGATAAATATGAATAATTTCTTTTTCAAAACTGTATTGCTAATTTAATTTCTGCACTCCGTTGGTGCTGTAAATCATAATAAATCTGAGGTTCAATATTGAGACTCAAATCGGGCGAAATGTCATAGTCAAACAACTGTGCATCCACATAGGCGTCTATTAGAGAAAGGGCATATACAATGACCGTTGCCAAGATGGAGTAGTCGCGATAGCGTCGATAGGTGCTTTGCCTGTTTTTTAATGTGTTCATCCACGTGCTCGCCCCTCCGACTCGATTCAAGTCATATCCGTCTGGAATAACGGCAATATAACTCTTGCTGGCATCTTCGCTTACAGTACCGGCTTGTACGTCCTTATAAAGGTCCAGATAAGCAATCTTGTAGTTCGAATAACGATTATGTGTCCATGAGATAGCATATCCGCAACCCATAAACGCACTATATACAATTGGCAGTTTCCAGTAGGAACGGTTGTATATCTGTCCGGCACCGGGAAAGATAGCTCCTAACCAAACAGCCTTAATAGGGTCCGGTGCTTGGTAGCGAATGCTGTCTTGCTGTGCAACAACCGGCACAGATAGGCAGATGAATACTATGAAGAGCAGGCGTCTCAACTCAATCTTTTGACTATCTCATTCAATTCGTCCGAGTTGGCAAAAGTAAGCACTACTTTGCCTTCCTGTACCTTCACATTCAAACCTGTGCGCTCACATAGAACGCGCTGAATATCAATATACGGATTCTCGTTGTCTTCTTTAATCTTTCTCTTTTTCTCTGCTTTGTTCTCTTGAGCTAAGGCTTCCACTTTTCGCACGGAAAGACCTTCGCGCAAAATACGCTGGTAAAGTTCCAACTGCCGCTCGGCAGACGGGGAACCTAAGATAGCGCGGGCGTGTCCCATGTCAATCTTTTTCTCCTTGATGCCCACTTGTATCTCTGCCGGCAGTTTAAGTAAGCGCAGATAATTAGCCACAGTTGCGCGCTTCTTGCCTACGCGCTCAGACATACGTTCCTGTGTCAAATTATATTCGTCCATCAGCCGCTGGTACGCCAAAGCAATTTCAATAGCGTCCAAGTCCTCTCGCTGGATATTCTCAATCAACGACCATTCCATCACCTGCTCGTCTTGTGCGGTGCGAATATAAGCCGGTATACGATCCAAACCGGCTAACTTGCTGGCACGGAAACGGCGCTCTCCGGCAATAATCATATAACTCCCGTCACCATTATCACGTAGTGTGATGGGAGAGATTACACCGTGCTCACGGATGGAATCCGACAATTCCTGTAGAGCCTCTTCATCAAATGTGCGGCGGGGCTGGTCCGGATTAGCGACAATCTTACTCAGTTCAATTTCGGAAATAGAACTGCTACCATTGGTATCTACATGCGAGGTGTCTATCAGCGCATCCAAGCCTCGCCCAAGTCCTGTCATTTTTTTCATATGGGGATATTAATTTCGTGCAATAAGTTCTTTGGCCAAGGCCATATAATTCTGAGCGCCCTTTGACTGCGGGTCGTAATCCAGCACGGAAATGCCGTGTGATGGAGCCTCGCTCAAACGTACATTGCGGGCGATAACGGTATTGAAAACCAAATCGCCAAAATGACGTTTGACTTCCTCATAAACCTGATTGCTCAAACGCAGACGGTTATCAAACATCGTCAGCAGGAAACCTTCTATCTTCAATGCCGGGTTCAGTTTGGACTTGATAATCTTAATGGTATTGAGTAATTTGGCAATACCTTCCAGAGCAAAGAACTCGCACTGCACAGGGATAATAACGCTATCGCTGGCGGTCAGGGCATTGATGGTAATCAAGCCTAATGACGGACTGCAGTCTATCAGAATGTAGTCATAATCGTCGCGCACTTTTTCTATGACCCGTTTAAGCAGCGTCTCGCGATGCTCAAGATTAAGCATCTCTATCTCCGCACCCACCAAGTCAATATGGCTTGGGATGAGATGCAAACCGACTGTACTGGTTGGCATGATAGCTGTGTGAGGATCAATGCCGTTGACCAGACATTCATAAATAGTGCTGTCCAACTCACGGATTTCTACTCCCAAGCCGGAAGAAGTGTTTGCCTGCGGGTCGGCATCGATAAGCAAAACACGTTTGCCTTCTTTGGCCAATGCGGCGGATAAGTTGATGGAGGTCGTGGTTTTGCCTACACCTCCTTTTTGGTTCGCTAATGAAATGATTTTACTCATATATTCGTTGTATGATTGTTTCTGCTTCTATTTGTCGGCAGGCATAATTGCCGTAGCGACAATGGTTGGTGCCGTGGCATGAACAAGGGCGGCACCGAAGGTCTGTGCGTTGGATGATGTCTTCCGGACGTTGCTTCCAACCCATAAAACCGATAATAGGATGCGTCGCGCACCATACACTGATGGCTCTTAACCCTACCAGACTCGATAAATGTTGGTTGGCGCTATCCATGCAAATCATCACATCTAACTGACGCATTAATTCTAATTCTTCTGCCAGACTCAACTGACCAGCTACGCTCACTGTGCGGGGAAAAACACTCGACCACTGTCGTAGCATCTCGCATTCGATGGTGCCTGCTCCGAAGAGGAAAACACGAGTATCTAGGCGTTGGGTCAGCTGCTCGATAATATCTTTGGTCACGCGATAAGGCAACATGTTCGACCGAGACTTAGCAAAGGGCGCAAGTCCGACCCACTGACCTTCTTTGTCGCCAAACGTGTCGTGTACGGCGGTCGCGGCCTCTCGGTTAATTTTTAATGCTTCAAAACTATAGTCTGTCTCTAAACCGGCGCGCCGAAACGCATCGCTATAACGCTCAAACTCACTTGGCAAGGATGCTCGCTTGATGCCAAAGAGTGTGATGAGATGTTTGCGGACACGGCCATAGCGAACACGGGTCACCTTTTTTCCACTCAGGCGCATTAGAAAATCCAATGCGCGCGTACGGGGAACGTCCTGCAAATCAATCACGGCATTTGTCTCATGTCTAAGCATCTTCCATAATTGCCATACGCCGTGCCAATTCAGGTGATTATCTACCTCTCTATAAACGACGTTCGGCATCGAGGCAAACATCGCATCGAGTTTCTTTTTGCCGGCAATGATGAACCGATCGTCCGGATAGCGTTTGCTCAATGACGCCACGAGCGGGACTGTCATTGCCACGTTTCCTAAGGTCGCAAACCGAATAATTAGGTACGTCATAGCCCTAATGCCTTATACGTTCTTTACTCTCGCCATTCACTCCATGTAGCACCGAAATAGTAGGTCAGGGTGTCGCCTAAAGTGTATGGCTTGACCGCAATCAAATTACCGTCTTGCATATCCAGAACGGTGGCTTCTGGTGTACGAACGGTAACAAATATGCGGCCTTGAGTGGTGCTGCCGTTGTAATCATAATTCATCTGGGCCGCAGTCCTGTCGCTCAGAGCATCTTCTTCATAATAAACGGTGCCTAATGCATCATAAACCTCAAAATGCTCTATCGTGTCATGCATATAGATACCTCCGCCTACCAGCAATTCTCCGTCATAGGAACCGGTCAGCACTACTTCTGCTTTGTTCATCGGTTCTCCGGCTTCCGTTGTGATGGTAATGCTTTCTTGCAAGATGTGTCCGGCCACTAAAAGACTATCGTATTCCAAACGGAAAACGAAACGGGTAGGGGTTTGTTCCAAAATCTCCCAGCGGTCATACGCACCGCCTATCCATGTTTGGTCTTCTGCTAATACAACCAGCCCTCCGGCACCGCAGGTGTGTCCCACTTTGTAGCAGTCCAATCCCTTGCCGTAGTTAATATGGTAGGGCAGACCCAATACATGCTCCCGGTAGTAAAAACTGTCTACCACCAGTTCTGGACTCGCTTTGAGCCATAAGTCCACTCCGTTGGATGGGTTCTCCGCTCTCAATGCAGGACCGTACATACGAAATGCCGCGTATTCGTTTTCCCAAGCGAAATCATCTTTTCGCTCAGGAACATAACGGCCGAACACTTTCGGTTGTACGGTTTCCTTTTGACAAGCAATGAGACTCAGTAAGGCGATGATGATAAAGAGTATTTTCTTCATAAAACTATCGAGGGTAAACGAGGGTTTAAGGCACTTTCAAACTATGTTAATTATTTGGGTTGTTTACCGATATACGCCAATATGCCGCCGTCCACATATAGTATTTGTCCGTTCACGGCATCGCTGGCATGGCTCGCGAGGAAGACTGCAGGCGCACCCAACTCATCAGGTTCCAACCAACGACCGGCTGGAGTCTTCGCGCAGATAAAGGCATCAAACGGATGTTTGCTGCCGTCTGCTTGCGGCTCGCGCAACGGCGCTGTTTGAGGGGTGGCTATATAGCCCGGACCCAAACCGTTACATTGGATATTATATTCTCCGTACTCCGAGCAGATATTACGAGTCAGCATCTTCAAACCACCTTTAGCAGCGGCATAAGCGCTAACAGTCTCGCGGCCCAATTCGCTCATCATGGAGCATATATTGATGATTTTGCCCTCACGGCGAGCCATCATCTCCGGCAGTACAGCGGCACTGACGATATAAGGCGCCACCAGATCTATATCAATCACTTGCTGGAACTCCTCGCGTTTCATCTCATGCATAGGAATGCGTTTGATAATGCCGGCATTATTGACAAGAATATCAATCTGTCCCACCTCTTCGTGAATCCGCTCTACCAGCTCTTTCACGGCCTTCTCATCCGTCACGTCGCATACATAACCCTTGACATTCTCAATGCCTGCCGCTTTATAATCCTCGATTGCTTTCGTTACGCCTTCCTCATGACGCGCATTGAAAATAATGGTCTTTGCCCCTGCTTGAGCAAACGCTTTCGCAATCGCGAAACCTATTCCGTAGCAAGCACCGGTAACCCAGGCGTTCTTGCCTTCCAAACTAAACAAATTTGTCATTTTACGGTCCAATCGTTAGTTATTCGT
>Ga0247608_10000906_pt1 | contig 44003 bp, 61 predicted proteins | sample 176DNAGHGlowgp2_FD_193490 | JGI IMG/M metagenome (GOLD analysis project Ga0247608, IMG submission 193490) | Sheep rumen microbial communities from Palmerston North, Manawatu-Wanganui, New Zealand - 1766 DNA GHGlow gp2 | ecosystem: Host-associated > Mammals > Digestive system > Stomach > Rumen ...
CGGTTTCGGAAATCGGCCGCCCGCTTTTCCGGTCCGCATAACAACGCCCATCCCGCCCGTATGAATGACGTTTGCAATGTTCGCATTGTTCCCGGGTCATATCAAATTTGGTGTTGTCTTTTTCCCGCCCACCTGTTCGGCCAATTCTTGAACCCGTGCGGACGTGGGTTCATCGTTCGGAATGATTATTTGCGCCGTCTTTTCCCAACAGTCAAACAAATGGTATTCCGGGCGCGGGTCCGCGTTCATCAAATGCAAATGGAACGTTTCGGGACCCAATGGCCCTTCGAACGTGAACGCCAAAACGCGGCAATCCTCAAACCGGATTCCGGCTTTGTCCATAATGGCCCGGTATTGTTCTTTCCGGGCCGTTTTAATGCTTTTCTTGGCCATATTTGTCAATGTACATTTGCACGGCATTACGGGACGCAATCGCGGGCGTTTCCGTGTCCATTATGTACGTTTCACGCGGTTTGTTGTTGTTTTGACCATACCCACGAACCAAACATTGGAACCTGCCGCCGTTCGGAACATCTTTAATGCGGAACACCTCAACAACCAATCCGGCATATCTGTATTTTTGTCCGTTGTTTCCCATCGTTACCAATTGATTAAAACCAAACCCAATACGAATAAAACACCCAATACGGCCATCGGCCAACGTTCTTTGAAATCTTCAAAAATCTTTCTCATAATCAGTAATGTTTATAATATTTTCCGTCATTATAGAAACCGCAAAATCATTCGAAAACCTCTTTACAAAACGGTTCATTGCTTCAAGCAAATCAAAGTCGTTATCAATTTGGTTCGTAAAATCAACAAGTGCGTTTGTATCGAAATATTCGACAACGATTCGCCACCCAAGAAACCAAAACACGTATCGCGGAACACGCCCAATCCCATTATCCAATTTACCCAACATAAACATATCATCCCACAAATCATATTTTGATATAAAACCATAATCGCAAATATCGAATTTTTTACGAAATGTCCTTGACGGAGAACCGCCAAATTGAGTATATGAATAGTCAGTACCACCCAAAACATCGCATCCTATATTTAACGAAATGGGATTTAGATAACATAAGTTATCAATCAAGTTCCGTCCACCCACACCAATATAATTTTTCGTTCCGCCCGGTGCATTGAACGCCATTGCCTTTTTTCTTTTCATCGTATCGCATTTTGTTTGCCGGTTTCCCGGCCCGAATATTATTCGTAACGTTTGAAAAATTCTTTTTGTTCGTCCCAAAAATCCGAATCGCGTTCCGGCATTTGTGGCCCGCCAATTGGTTTTTTTTCATCGTGAAACCAATGGCGAACATCAACCGGCAAATACTTTAATTCTTTGCCGTTTATTGCGCGTTTCGCGTCCGCGATGGACCAATACGCGTGTTCCCGGTCGCCATCAACCACGAAAACAATTTGCATCGGGGATTCCGTGGTTTCTATCCGGTGCCCCTTGTACGCCATTTCGGCGGTAACTGTACCAAATGAATAAGCCATAAAAGAAAAGAAATTAAGCAACGTAAAAACTAACCTTTATACCTCTCCGGAGTTTGCAGACGCACACATCTTCCATACAGTTGAAAGCACGGTCCAAAAGGCGATTTGTCAATTCGATGTCCGCAACCAGGCGGATAAGTCCAGAAACACCAACCAAAGTGTTAATCTTGCTCCCCTCATATACGCCGGAAACCTTGATTTTGTAATTGCGGTTGATTTCGCTGGTTGTGTATTTCAACGTTGCCATAACTGTTGTTGTTTTGTTCCAGGAACCGTCCTGGGCCGTCGGGTTATTTCCTTAACCCGATGCAAAGGTACGACAATAAATTTAATTTCCAAAAGTTTTACTATAATTTTTGCACAAAAAGTTAATTTTTTCATTTCTCGCGTTTAAGGCGTTTTCTTTTCAAAGTTGATAAGTTATACCATCAAAGTGGAGAAAGTGCCTAAAAACGGCCCAAAAATGCGAAATCAGCCCGGGGACGGAAAAACCGGGCCGCATTTCGCAACGGGACCCGGTTAATTGCTGCTCTATGACTTTTCTCAAATCATCAATGGCAAATATAGTGTTTATTTTTCAATTACAACGTATTCCAACCCCTTTATTGAATTATGCGGCGATTTCGAAACGCAATCCAATTGGCGGTTCTTTACTTTGTTGGTCCGCCACAAAAAACCAAGAAACCGTTTATATTGGACCGTTTCAACCAACAACAGGGAATCCCGGTGTTCTAACTTTCCCGTAAAATCGTCCTGCGTCAACACCCCCGTAAAATCAAACCACGCGTCCCCGCAATGGACCGCAACGGCCGGGATGGGTATGGAATCCCGGACAACCACGGTATCGCGTGGAATGGCCCGCAAATCAATGATAGTTTGGGATTGAGTTTTGTTCACGGCAGCCAAATCCCGGTTGCGTTGTTTCAACTCTTTAATTAACGCCGCATCATCGGCCCGGAACCGTTCAAATTCCTTTACGGTCAATTCAAGCGATTGCACCCGGGCGGCGTTCAACGAATCCCGGACCCGGTACGTTTCCACGTCGGACAACAACGTTTCCGTGTTGTTCCGGTATTTGTCCCGTTCGGCGGTCAACCTGTTAATGGTTCGGTCCGCCCATACAACCGAAATGGCCGCCGCAAAAATGACGACGGCCAAGACGGCAAATTTAACCCACGTTTTCATTATTGGGCGGGCGGGATTGAACCTTTGTCGGTCGAATTGTATGCCCATCCGCTTTCCGTATGGTCATAGGAAACGGTTTCGACCGTGGACGCATCGGTGTACGTCAAGCACAAACCGCCGTTTTCGGCGTCTTTGTACGAAACGACGTACAGATGTTTTGCGGTTCCGGTTTTCTTGGCAACCTTTGCGCCGATTTCCAACGCGTCAAGTTGTTCGCCGGTCAACGCCGTAATGTCGTCAACCTCAATCGGGGCGGCCGCGCCCGCAAGGGCGGAAAGGATGGCGGGCAATGCGCCGCCAATGTCAACGGCGGACCCTTGGCCCGCAATCTTGGCGTTAATCAACGCCATAAGTTCGGATTGTGTCATAAGGCAATAACGTTAATGGTTTATGAAAATTATTGTGCATCGTAATAATGCCACATTACATTTGGCGTCTTGGCCGGGTCGTCGTCAACGTGGATGTATGTTTTACCAATCCCGATTCGTCGGAACCCAACGGCCAAACAGGCCATAACAATTTTTAACCGGTTTGAATTTGTGTTGCAACGAATGTCAACCGCGCAACCGGTCGTATGTGCGCCCGTTCCGGAACGCCCCTTGGATTTATCCCATTGCGTGGAACGGTATGCGGAATTAAGGACAAACGGAATACCGGCCATTTCCCGGGCCGCATCCAATTTGTCCATCGTGTGTTGTTTCATATCCTGTAATGAACAGGATGGCGAGCATGCCTTAAATTCCGATTCTTTGAAATGTTTTGCCGTAATCATTGTTCATCGTCTTTTGTTTCGGACGGGGAACCGTCCAAATCGTGGATTTCAACCGTTGTGTCGCCGTGGGTTAACTTTACGCCCAAACCCTCACGGATTGCTTCGCGCACCTCAAACAAAGTTGCAAATGCGAACAATACACCGGCCCCCTTGAAGATGGACGGGTGGATTTCCCCGTATGGCGGCAAGCAAATGGAAACCACGAACATTGCGATTGTCATTGTTAGGCATACCCACAACGCAATTGTTGTGGATATGCTAACACGTTTAGTCATTGCCCGAAATTCACGGACGGTTTGTTGTACCTTTTCCATAAATCAATCAATTAAGGGTTTAAGTGACCGACTTATGCAAGGGCAGTTCCATCCATATTGACCCAAGTTGTGCCGTTCCAAACAATCGGTTTTGAAAGGTCCGTGTCGTAATATGTGAACCCCACGCCAAAAACTTTCGTAAGCACAGTTGGTCTCTTTGCGGTCTCCCCACGTCCGGAACCAAGCACCTGCCAACAAAGTTTCACCCCACCGCCGCTTCTGTCAATATACAGTTGACACCACATCTTAATGTCTGTGTTGTAGAATAGATAACCTTCGTCTCCACCGGTAACGCCAAGGCTATTCATTGCACTTGTGTTACCACGAATCCCCAGGTTGCGCCAGCCCTTGAAGTCATAAAGAACTCCGGAAAGAAGGCTTGTCAAAACCCTTTCATTTGGATTAACTGCAATAAGTCTCACATTACTGTCTAATCCTTGTAAATTCTCGCTCCGTGCGACAACTCCTAAAGGATTAGGTGCATATCGTGTAAGAACAAGCCAGGACACCCCATTCCATGTAGTAATTGAATTGTTCGTTTTCTCGGTCACTTCCGGAATCGTGTCGCCGAATGTTGTTGGGCCATTCAGTAGCATATAGACGGTATTTGCATCCACGCGAACGATACTTCCAATATCGAGAGTCTTTCCCCTCAAATCGTAGGCGGCACCCGCCGTCGCATAGGATTCGTAAACCGCAAAACACTTCTTATCATCGACAACCGGAATCTGCAATCTTAAATTGCCAAGTGAGTAAACATACAGGCTGTTCAAGGAAGGAATTCTTGTTATTGGTATAACAAAATCACTGTCAAGTTCAATCGCTGAAAAAGTCAACCGCGACAAATCTGTCTTTCCCATATCGAACAAGGAAAGGTGCTCAATGACGTGCCTGCGCTGGTAAATCGTGTTATACAATTCGCCGTTGCTTCCAATATAGCGATTGCCCGCTATCGCGACATCCTTTATTCGATTTACTCCCTCTGCATCAATAACAAGGAAACAACCCTTTGAAGGAGAAAGTGTCGTATTGATGATATTTTCTTTCACACTCAAAACATCCATGGTATAATCGCCCATGTTATACAGATAGATGAATCCAAGGTCCGCACCGCTTACGACGGAAAGGATGTCGGTAACACAACGGTTTCCCCGAATATCAACACTTCCCTTAACGCCATACACATAGATGGGTTGTCGCCTATTCCTCGGGATTTCCAAAGGCAAGGTATTAGCAACTATATTGTTGTTCTCTATAATTACATCCTGGCCCACCTCATTAACCATATTGATTCTAACGGCATTGGTTGCAGAAGTCGCGATTACTGTTCCCCCTCCATCTATATACGTGGGGTCAAAGAGGTTCATGTCAAACTTGTTATCTGCAATCCTCACAAACTCGCAAATGCCTTCATCATTGACATATTCATCTCCAGTTGGCCGAACAATAGTGGATTGCTTGACATTCTCAAGCCGGACACCGCCAATGCCAGAGATTACATTTCCGGATATATTTGCCTTTCGAGAATTGAACACAAGTCCAACGCCATTATTTAGTTCGATTTCATTATTTTCAAAAACAACGGAATTGTTATAGAACTGGCCCCACTCACAAGTATCAACTGCACTCGTGCCATATGCACGAATGATATTGTTCCTCGCGACAACATTATACCCGAAGAGATTCACTAATGAACCGGTGTAATAGAAGTCCTCAACGATATTCCAAGAAAAATCAATGTTGGACAACATTAAGTTGACCGGTGTCTTTCCGCCATCCATACTATTCTTGGGCTGATGGAAATGACACCCTGTTACCTTACACCGAGAATCATCAGTAATGAAGGAGCCGCCATTCGGCGAAGGAGTAATCCACAACCACTCCACCCACTTAATATCATAGAATTCGCAATTCTCTACTTCTACATTGAACGCCCCGGTTATCGTCAACGGGCCCTTGTCATTATATTCATTTTCTCCTTCTTCGACCGGATACTTGCCTGCCCGGAACTTGCTAAACTTGCAACTTGTTATTTGAACATTCCGGACATCGTACACCCACAAAAGGGGCTCCGTTGGAACCGTTTGGTTCCGCACCCCAACATTGTTCCCTTCAAATTGAATATTCTTCACAATGCAATTATCACAGTTGCTAATAGCGAGAATGTAGGCCATCGCAGGATGGCCTGGAACAAGAGGAATGGCCGAACGGAATATTGAATACCCGCCATCAATCGTTATATCGTGCGATGATTCAACCCTGCTCATCTTGTATATTCCTTTGGCGAATAGCAAGGTTGAACGGCACACATTAACAAGCGACTGCACGGCTATTGTGACATCATCATTACCAGTCTTACCCATAGCATACACATCGCTTTGCAACAAAGAGTTGCCACAGGTTCCGGTCAATAATAAATCAATGCCAAGGCCATTTTTCCCAAGTAGGAACGTATCCGAGAGAGCAAGAGTGCCGTTACTCAAACGACCGCCCACAAAGTTCAGTACACACCCGGCGGGGATATTTACAGTCGCACCGTTCAAATCGAAATTGTAACGAACCTCATAAATGGTGTTGACCAATGTTACTTGTTCGGCAAAAGTCTTTCCCCTGCGAAGTATCACATATCCAAGGCCGTTCAAACTATTCCGATTGGCAAACTTCAAGAGGTCGTTTACTGATGTCAAATCTTCCTCATCCGGCGCGTTCACAACATCGCCATCAATAATGATAGGTCGATATTGTTCGATTATGTTCCGGATGGTCTGCTCAAAATCGGCCATTTCCTGTTGGCTGATTTCATACATTTCGAACACATCATTAACCGATTCAACCAAGTTGTCTTTGTCCTCGGTTCTCAACTCGGCAAGGTTTCCTATATCTTGAATTGCTTTTTGTAAGGATTCACTTCCCGGAATCGGAACCGATGATTTCGACCAAGAACCGTTATACTTCAATATCGTGAACTCGCCTTCTCCGGCGACTATTCCACCAAAATTCCGGTACACCCCCGCCACTGCCGCGAAGTAGAACACATTGGGGTCGGGGATTCCTGGGTCCATTCCCGGGGTCGCAACCCCAATAAACTGAAAGCCGGCCCCAAGCGAGTTAATCATTGACAAAAGGGCCTGTTGCAATAATGCGCCGGTTATTTCGTTGTTCCCGTTCTGTTTTACAACGTCCGCAATGGTGGATTTCAAAGTATTATAATTTGCCATAATTATTGTTGGTTGTTAAAATCGTTATTGAAATCGTTATTGAAATCGCCGCCGGTCGGTTGGATATATCCACGGCCGATTTTCTTGGCCACGGTCGCCGTGTCAAATTCGGCTTCCACGGCGGCCACGTCGCCATTATCTTCCCAATCGGGCGTGATTAAGAACGTGTCAAGATTGTACGTTTGGCCGTTTTTTTCAATATGCGCATAATCGGCCATTCGGATAAACCGCATTACATCCAATAGGTATTCGGACGCAAGAAACGAAAACCGGTAATGTTTTTCGGAAATCTGTTTAATCGGAAAAAAGTAACCATCCCGGGTTTCGCCCTCTTCTTCAAACGGGTATTCCGGTTTGGCAATGTCGGCTTGCAAATACAACACATTGCGGAATTGCGTACCGCCCGCATATTTGTAAACAATCGTTCCGGCGTCCATCGTGAAATCCTCATTGTCCCACCAAACGATTTTCAAATATGGTTCAATGTCATTCACGACCGTGAACATTTCTGAATACCACGTTTGGGTTCCGTCCGAAATCGTGGCGTAATATTGGCCATTGTCAAATTGTGTAAACACGGGCGTTTGGCCGCCAAAAACGATTACATCATACCCAAGCGACGCAAATGGTTTAATGGTAATTCCGGCGTCTTGGATTGCTTGCGTAAAGTCCCCAACCAACACGCCCGTTTTTGTATAGACCTGGAACGACGCAATGGTTGTTCCGTCCCGATGGTTGCGCAAGATTTGGAACGGCAACATAAACATTGCCGGTGTAAACAACGGGTAAATCCTGTTGTAAACCCACCATTTCCTGGCGTTTTGTTGCTCAATGGATGTGTACCACGGCAATACGGACAAATTGTTATTCGGTATCATACTTTAACGTCGTGTTTGCGTTCCTTGACGACAAATTTACGGACATTTTTTGAATTGTTCCGTTGCCAAGTCCCGTTTTAATTAAATTGAACATATCCGGTTCCGTCAAGACCGGGAATTTGATGGTCTGCGTCTTTAATTTCTTAATCCCCAAAGATTCGTATTCAATGCCGTTAATCGCATATCTTTTTGCCGGCATATCGTAACGATAGTAATTTTGAAGGAATATAAATGCGGCCCACGCATTTTGCAAAATGTGGTTGGAATTATTTATGCTAAAATTCACATACGGCAATTTATATCCAGCGTCAAGCGCTTCAAATGTTATCGTAACCGCCTGTCCTAAAATAGTTGGATGGCCATAGATATAGCCGCCGTCCGCGTTTGTCGGTGCTTCAAACTCATACGGCACATTGTCGTTGAGTACGAGAAATTCCGTCCCCGCCCTCTCAAAGAAAAACACGACCGGTTGTCCATTGGGAACATTTGCCGTAAGACGGTATTTGCGCCCCTGCACAAAGTTGAAAACCCCATCGCCGATATGCACGTACCCAAAATCTTGCGACACATTAACCGATTCAGTTGCGGTTTCTGCATAACTCTTTCCGGCCATCAATACGAATCCGTCTTTTGATATTGCGCTTGGATTCAACAAAATATAGTCAACATCCGACGTAAATTGCGAAACCTCAATTTGTTCAATACTATCCGGATTCACGTATTTGGAAAGAATATCAATAGGGAATCCCTCAAAATAGTCTGTCACATCGTCCATCCATCCAAATTGATACCGGGATGCCATTTCGGGTTTGTCGAATTGATATTGGTTCCGCGCATACGCCCACGGTTTTCCGTTTCTCGCAACCTTTAATGCGGTCAAATTCATTCCAATTTTAGGAAAATCCGGTGTTCCGGGATATGCCCCGCCGTTCATAAAATACGAAATGTGTTCGATGCGAAATTTGTTATTCCCATCAATAAACCAATAACAACGGAAGCAATCGCGCAACATATCCAAAACCCGCTTTAATGTAATCGGGGCTTTTTGTGCCGGTTGGTCATAACCCGCCGCAATCAAATTCGATTTCGGTGCGATAAACAATCGTTGGTTAATACGCGGGAAAAACGGGTTTACATCATACAAAAAACGAGAATAATCGTTTGTCCCGGAATGGGTAATGCCTGGCGCAATTTGCCCCAATAAAACCGAAATAACGGACCAAATCGGATATGCGTCTTTCAACGTGTATTCCTTGCGCCAAGATTGTTCCAATTGCCAATCCATCAAGTCGAACACAAACCACATTGAAACGCGGCCCCACGCCGCCCGGGCAATCGGGTAAGATTCGTTTACACCCGAAGATGGTGAAACAAACATTTCATAATATTGTCCGGGTTGATATATTCCCCACTTTGTCGGTGTTGTGCTTAATTGCGTACTTACTTGAATTGTGCTTGGGGAATAATACCCAATAACCCGGGAATAATTACGGTTGTTTTCCACCAAATCATCATCCGGAATTTTGTGCGTGTCAACCTCCAGTGCGCGCTCAACGTCTGTAATGTAACGAGCGTAAACATTGCGCGTTACAATGTCAAGTGTAACATTTCCTGTTGCTTGTTCACCGGAAACGGGGTAAAGCGTAACAGTATAGACTCCTTCTAAATCAACGGGGACATTACTATTTGTCCATTGTGCTATTCCCGTAGTAGCATCGTATATCGCAATTGCATCCGTTGTTCCGCCATAGACACGACGATATATGAAGTTACCAACCGTAAAATCGAAATATTTTCCGTCGTCCGACAAAACATTTTCCGGCAATTGCGGGGCCATATCGCCAGAAATTTGAATATACGTATAGGATTTATTCAACGCAAAAAAATACTTATGCGTCAATGCCGGGTAATCGTCCCCGTCAATATTAACCGTGTCAGTTTCTTCCACGGCTTCGCACTCCTGTTCCCACCACATACCGGAAAGAAAACAACCGATAACAGTTTGGCCGGGAACATACACTTGAATCATTGGCCGCTTATCCATTGAAACCGGTTGCATTACCGGGGCCAATTCAATCAAATTGTATTCCTTTTCCATACCGGCCAAAACCGCATTGTAACGGTCGTTTACGTTCGGCGTTACAATCGCGGTTTGGTCGTCCTCATTAAATTCGCAATCAGTTTTCCAAAATTGCCCGGACCAATAGACGGCCCACGTTTGGCCGCCATCGTATGAAATGGATATTACAACGTCAAATTGCGTGTCAAACGCCTTTGATTGAATAAACAAGTAATCGTCTTTTTGGAACGTCAATTTGCCGGACAATTTTCCCCGGTAAAATTCTTGGTTCTGTTCCAACGCGTAATCAATCGCCAAATCGTCCTTATACACGGGGAACGCTTGGCGGGTATCATTTCCGGCTGAAAGTTGAAATTTATAAATCGGGTTCATCTTGTTAATTCTTGTAAATCTTGCGGGTCAAATTCTTGTACCGAATAACGGTGTTTCCTTGGCCGTCCACGTATTGGGTGCGGTCGCCCTGTTCGCGGATTGCGGCAACGTCCTTTTCAAGCCCCGAAACGTCCGTATTCACGCCACCAACCAATCCGATGGCATAACCGCCCATTACGGCGTTTGCGCGTTGGTATTTGTCCGCAAATGTGCCATCGTTGAATGAATTTATTACATCCGGAATCAAATGGCCGTAACGGCGGGAATTGCGCTTGTTAATGACGGCAAAATATTCGCCGCCCTCTGCCCGGCGTCTGGTTCCATCCGGCTTTGTTCCCAAGTCAATGTCGTTTCCGCTTGCGTGGGAACCGCCTTGCAACAATTCAACCGTCCCTTGGCCGTACTGTTCCGTTTGCCCGGCAACTTGGGCGGCCTTAACCTTGGCCAATGCAAAGGAACCCCACATTGTTACCAATGCTGCGGCGGCCAATGCCGGTCCGACAACAGGAACACCGGACAACGACGACCAAATATTGGCCGATGCAGTAATAAGGGATGATGCTTGCGTAATGGTATCAATGGCCAATTGGGCCTTTTGGGCCTTTTGCTTTTCCTTTGTAGCCGCATCTTGGTTTTTCTTGGCTAATTCCAATTCCTTTTGCGCCGTCGCTACCTCATTGGCATACCCGGCGTTTCGGGCTTCAATTTCTGCGTCCAAAGTCTTTTGCGCCGCATCCACCTGGGCGTTGGCCGCGTTCAATGCCGCATCGGCGGCGGCGTTCCAAGAATCAACGATTGACGCAATGGATTCTTTTACGGAATCAATGGCCGTGTTCAATGCGCTTTGTTGGTCGCCGTCCAAACCAATTCCCATAAGTTCATACAGGTTGTTATATGGCAATTTCTTGGTTTCCTTTTCAATGGCGGAAATGGTGTTTTGGATGGTCTTGCGTTCGGTTTCGGTCATTTTGTAACCGGCGGCCGCATCCAATTCCAATATCTTTTGCAACCGTTCCCGCTCCATCTGCAATTGAAATTCGGTTTTTTGACGTTCGTTTGCATCCAACAAAGCAAATTCCGACGCGGCCAATTCCTGTTGCGCATCCAACAACATCAACGCACGCTTTGACGTTAATTCGGTCGTTTGCTTCAATATGATGGCGTACCATTTCTTGTTAATATCCGCTTCATTTTGGCGGACATCGACGGCCAATTGGGCGTTTTGTGCCAATTCAATGTCACGTTGCTTTTTCAACAACTCAATGGACAAATCAACCTGTTCTTGTGACCCGTCACGCGTGGCGTCCAATTGCAATTGAATCCTGGCCGCATCGGCGTTCAATTGGTCAACGGTTATTTGCTCGTTCAATTTTGCAAGTTCCTTGCGGTATTGGTCGCCCAAAAGTACCAATTGGTTGTACATTTCCGCAATTTCGGTTTCGGTCAAATCCCGTTGCGTGGCAATGGCGGTCGTTAAATCCTCAATTTGGCGTTCATATCCAACACGCAATACGGTACGTTCCTTTTCGGCCCCGTCGGCCATCAACGCAATTTCCACGTCTTGGGTTTCACGGCGGGCGGCCAAATCCCGGGCGGCAAAAGCGTTTTGCAAATCTTGCAAATCTTGGTTGTATTTTTCTTGAATGGCTTTTATTTGGTCATTCAAAGCCCGTCGGGCCTTTACGGTCAAATTGGTTTCAGTCTTTAACCTATTTTGAATGTCTTGGATTTGGCGTTGGGCGTTCGCTTTCAGTTGGGCGGATTCGCGCTTGTAAGAATCGTTTATTAACGCAATGCGGGCGTCTTGCGACGAACGCAACACGTCCATTTCAGTCTTGGCAATATCTTGGGATTCCTTACGGCGTTGGGCCAATTGTACGGCGCGGTCCGTGGAAAGTTGTGCGCCCTCTGTTTGCAAGTCAACGGCGATTTGAACGGAACGTCCGTAATTGTCAATTTGGCCTTGGACGGCTTCAATTGCCTTGTCTATCTTGGTGTTCTCAACCTTTCCGTCCAAGTCAACATCAATGCGCAAACGATTCTTTCCGGCGGCCTGGGCCTTTTGCAATTCCAAAAGCGTTTTTTGCAATTGCTCAACCTTGGCGCGGTTCGCTTCCAATCCGGCAACTTGTTCGCCGTATATTTCCATTTGTTTGTCGTGGGCCTTGACGCGTTCGTTGTAAATTTCATCTTCCAATTTCCGGGTTTCGGATATGGACGCGTTGCGGGCCTTGGCAACATCCAATTCGTTTTGCAACGTTTGGATTCGTTCGTTATTGGCCCTGGTTTCCGATGCGGCCAATTGTTCCATATAATCCAATTGGGCGGCCAACGCTTTGTTCAACTTGGTTTGTTCCTTGGCGGCTCTGTTGGCACCGGCGGAAAACGCAATCAATGCGCCAACAACGGTTATCAACGCAATTGCCAACAGAACATACGGGTTTGCTGCGGCAACGGCGTTGAATATGCGTTGCGCAACGGTTGCCCCGACCGTGGCTGCGGTGTTCTTGGCCTTCGCCGCCGTATCCAATTGTTCGGCCTTGGTTGCCGCCTTGGTTTGCAATATGCGAATCCCGGTCATTAAATTGGATTCCTTTTGCAATGCATTTTGAACGGCAGTCAATCCGGAAACAATACCAACTGCCGCGCCCAAATTCTTTTGTGCATCCGTTGCGGTTTCCGATGTTTGGCCCATCAACGCCATTGTTCCGGTAACGGCGGACATTCCGCCCGATGCGGCAGACGCTGCGCCCATCGTCGCATCCAATTCGGCCGTGTCGGACGACATATTTTTAACCTCTGTTTGGGCGTCGGCCATTGCGTCCTTTAATTCGGCGGCCCTGGCGGCCATCGTTTGGTATTCTTCCGAATTGGTTTCGCCTTGGGTTTTTAACAACGCCATTTGTTGAATCAACGACGTTAATTCCATTTTCAAACCCTTGGCCGCATCGGCATAATTACCCACGTTCAACGTGTGTTTTCCGGTCGCTTCCTGTAACCGCTTCATTTCCTCATAAATGGCGGCGGTTTCCTGTTCCAATGCGCGGCCCGCTTCCGTCCCGGAACGTTCGGCGGCGGACATTTCGTTAAGACGAATTTTGTTCAATCGGTATTGGGCGGACAATCTGTTATATGAACCCTCAACCGACGTATTTATTTGGGTAATCAGTTTGTCAATTTGGGCCGATTCCTTTTTGGCGGCGGCGGCTTCCGCAAACGCTTGGGTCGCTTTCCATTGGGCGGTCGTGACGTCACGATATTCGGCAACCAATTTGTCGGATTGTTCGGTTGCCAATTGGATGGCCTTGCGTTGTTCTTCGCTTGCGCCGGATACGTTTTGCATACCCTTGGCAATTTCGGCGGCCGCGCCCTGTATTTTTTGTTTTGCCCCGTCGTACTTGGTAATCAATTCGTCCAATTGGTCCATCAAATTGGTTATCGAATCGTCCGGCGTAATCAAATCGCGGTAATAAATTGGGTTCGGATTGTCCATAATAGTTATTTTCGTTAAAAATCCGTTTTAACGGCGTTTTGTTTCTCAAATGATAAATTACACATCCCGGCCTGTTATCGCTTAAATTTGGCCCGTTTTTGTGCCTTTTCCGCCTGTTTCGCCCTTTCCTTGACAAAATCGAACGCGTTGTAAAATTCCAAAACAGTATATTTCTTGGGTTCGACGTGCAATTGTTCCGACAAAACCAAACAAAGGTTTTCAAATTGTCGTTCAAACTGTATTTCCACGCCGTCGGAACCGGTAAACATTTTCGGGTTGGAATAGGTAATTAACGCCGTCGTCAATTTATCCACGATTTCCGCACCCGCCGGGTCGTCAATACCCGCCACAATCCCGTTCAAGATTTCCAACGTTCGCTTGCGCAAAATGTCGTAATATTCTTTCACGTCCGAATCGTTGAAAAGGGCCGGGAAATACAATGTTAATTCCCCGTCAATTTTTTTTTTGACCGCTTCCAATTGGGCGGTCAATTCGCTTTCGGGAACATCGTTCAACTTTTCCGTAATGGCGGCCAACGCATCGTCCCCAATGTCGGTGCAATCTTGGCCATCAATCTTTGTTACCAATGCGGCAAACGCCCGGTGTTTTGGATTGACGCCCGATTGAATCAAAAACACGCATTGGCGCATATTTTCCAATTCCTGTTGTGCCTGTTCGGGTTTCCCGGCCATAAGGAACCGGCGCGTTTTTTCAATGCGTTGGTCGAACGCGGCAATGTCGGAACCAATGCCCGCATCAACCAACAACAACTTTTGGTATTTGTGAAAACGCACAATCGGCAATTCTTCGATTGTGTCGTAAAATTCCACGGTGTGTTTTCCAATCTTTGCCGTTACCATAATTCCCGGGTTATCAGCGTTGAACAAATCGGCGCGGCCAACAATATCCAATGGCCGGTTGCCACGCACAAAGTTAGCGAAATAATGACGCAAACCCACCACGAACAACAGAATTTGCAATTAAACAGTTGTTCGAAAAAGTCATTTGGCGCGTGGACCTGTAACCATTCCAACCATTGCCATTTTGCGGCCAATGCCAACAGGAACGCGGCCGCCAATGCGACGACCGCAACCCAACATACAAATTCAGTTATTCCACACATAATTCGGCAAATTCCAAAAGCCCGTCGAACCGGAACCCGGCGAACGGGTGCATTAAAAATTGGTTGTCAATTTCGGTCAACGTATAACCCCGGTAAATATTTTCGCAACGTTCGTATATGCGGTTGATGGCAATACGGCCGTCGCTTAAATGCCAACCGGCCCGGCCATTCAAGACGCGCAAAATTTCGGCTTTCAACTGTTCCGTGTTGCGGTTGTCCGGGACGTCGTAAACCCTGGTCAAGTCAAACCAAACAATCAGTCCGAACGGGGCTTTTATTTCACGCGCCCACGGCCCGGCGTCAATGGTTTGTGGGTCCTCAATTTCAAAGAACGAAAAATTACCAATCTTGGAATCCGGGGAAACCTCTAAATAATCATTCGGCCCGTGGCCGTTCCATCCGCCGCAATACACGTTCGGGGTAATTATGCGTTTCCCGTTCAACATCTTTGTAAGACGTTGGGAACGGCCAAACGCCACGTCCAACCACGGGATATTTTCAACCAATCCGGTTTGAATTTCGCCAATGATGCGGTCCAACATTACCGGGTTTTGGATTATGGGTGCGTTGTTAGTTGCCATAAAGTCGTGTTCTTAATTCTTCCATCAATTCGTTGTATGCGCCACGTTCGACAAATACGACCATCCAATTTGCCATCATTAAACCGAACGTTGAAACGCCGTATTTTGCAATGATTCCTTTGGAATACCCGGTTGTTCCGACGATTCCAACGGCGTCCGCGTCAAATTGTACGCCCAATTCGTCGTGAAAACGGCCATTGATATACAGGTTGGGCGCATCCGGGTTGCGTTGGGCCGAATACGGGTAATTTATGCCCGATTCTTTCCAAGCGGAATAACGTTTGGCCGATTCAACCGTGTAAAAATATCCCGACGGTTTCAAATCTTCGGAATAATACGGGCGTATGTCTTGACCATTGGACGCCAAACCGGCGAACAACTGTTGTTTTTGCAAATCCAAAATGTCGTCCGGGTGTTTAATGACAACGTTACGGACCAATTCGCCGGTCTGTAACCCATCATTAACGCCCGCAACGCGGGTCCGCAAGTCGTTCAATATTCCCATATCCTGTTTTTGGCCGTTTTCCGGCGATTTCCGGGCGTTTCGTTCAAAAGACGTGTAATTTATCATTTCGAACTGGAACGCCCGTTATACGCCATTTCTTGCAAAATTAACTATACCGTGCGATATTTGACGCCGTGGTTGTTGCATTGCAAACAAATCCGGTCCAATCCACGGGTATCCAAAGACAAAGCCCGGTACGCCTGTTTCAGTTCATAACCCAACCCGGTTGCCCGTCCTTGGGGTGCGCCGTCAAGTTCATACAACAGTTCGTCACGTGTGACGTTCACTTGGTTGCGGTTCACGCGAACGTCCGGGTTCATTGCGATTGTGCGCAACACGTTGGCGGCAACCTGTTTTTGTATGACCGTGGCGAATATTTGCCGTTGGGAAATGATGAAATCGGTTAAATCGCAACCAACCGATATTTCAACGTTCATTCCGTAATTCATCGTGTTGGTATAACCGATTTGGCTAATATCGAACATTTCCGGGTATTCGGCAAAGTCCAACGGGGCGTGAATCCCGAACGGGGAAACCTGTAAATACTTGGTCATTTGCCGCCAAGATTCAATCGAACCGCCAAGACACGTTTGGCACGGCTCCACGGACCAATCCTTGGAAACGTTCAACGCCCGCATACCGTCTGGCAAATCGTTTTGGTTATAGCAAAGGAACCACGCGCCGCCGGAATCGTTGCCGTTGCCATCAGTGCCGGGGATATACGGCAAATATATGGGTTCGGCCGGGGTAAACCATTGGAACCCGCCTTTGGTATTCGTAAAGTCCAATTCGATTTCCCGCATTGGTGCAACTTGGGACGAATGGAACAAATACAACTTGACCTTTCCGGTTCCGCCAACCATTTGCAAACCGATTCGTTCAATTTTCGTGGTAACGCCCATCGAACGGACCGGGACGATTTCAAACCCGACAATCTTTCCGGTCGGGTCAATCGTTGCGGCCAATCGTGCGGCCCCGTCAAAGAACGTGCGACGTTCCAACAAATTCTTGGTTTCCTGTTGCAATTGCTTTTCCTGGATGAATTGTTGGACCGCCGTATTGATTCCGTTAATGGTCAAATGCCGAACAAAATCGGAAAGACTGTTATACGGTTCCCAATCGGAATTGTTTTCGTCCGGTTCGGAACCGGCGTTGTCGGCCAATGCAATCCACACAACGCCCTGGTGCTTTACCTTTGCCCCGGCCTTATACGACACATCGTTTTTCCATTGGGGGTATTTGTACAAATAATCGTCCGGCATAATAGCCCGAACATTTGCCAACGTAACAAGCGGGTGCGCACCTTGGAACGTCAACCCGCTTTCACTTTGGCACAACGCATCGTCAATTTGGTTTTGTGGGTTGTAATCTTGCGCCCAGCCACAAACGTTTAACAACGCCGTTTGTATGTCTTGCAATCGTACCATTTTGTTTTCCTGTTCTAAAATGAAAAACGGGGACGGGGTTGTTGTTACCCGTCCCCGCGTTAATGGTTGGTTTTAGTCCGTTCCCGTATTACTGTACGGCTTGGGTATAAACCGGATTGGTTTGGCCGTTCACGACCTCAACGGGCGCGGCAAAAGGATTGGCCGTGCCGGGCGTTGCAACCTCAACTTTGATAATGGGATTGGCAACGGTGGTGGGGTCGGAATTGTACGCAACCAAAAAGGCCACGTCAACGGAAAATCCGAAATACTCTTTGACGTTGCAAACCATATCGGCGGATGCGGCCCCGGCGATTGCGGATTGGTCGCCAACTGCGGTGTAATAGTGGGAACCCACGGGCAAATCAATGTACGGCAAACGTACAACGTCCCATTCGTGGAAATTGGCGCGGGTGCGGCTCAACGCTTCGCGGTCAACACGGGTCAACACGCCAACGTTGCCATCGGCCACAATGTAACCGGTTGCGAACACGCCGGAACCGTTCACAATGTTGTTGGTGTAATGGAACACTTTGTTGTCGTATTCCAAACGCTTGTTGACGTCGTTATAAATGTCGTGTTCGGCCATCTTGCGGACCAAGGAATCGAACCCGGCCCCGCCGATAACGTGCAACATTTCGGGGTATGCGTTGGCCCGCATCATTGCGTTCATATCGGCCAAAAATTCCATTCGTGCGTTCCACGGGATTTGGACGGAATTGGAAACGACGTTGTAATACAACGCATCCTTAAACACTTGGGTTTTGTTCGCTTCCAATGCGGCGATTGCCTGTACATCCATTGCGGTTGCAAGGGCGCGGCAAACCTTTTCCATCTTGCGGGCAAAGTCGTGTTCGTAGGAAATTTCGTTGTTCCTGTACAGTTGGGGAACCATCGTGAATCCAACGGCCAATGTTACCCAATTGACGGTGTACAACGCGGACGTGTTTTCGTCGTCGGCAATGACGCACGAACGGACGTTGGAAACGGTCACGTCGCCATCGTAATTGATAACGGGGATTTGCACGGTGTTGCCAATGGATTCAAAGGCACGGTCGCGCAAGTTGGGGTTGATGATGGAATTGGCGGCGTTGGTTTGCTCAATGAAAAAATCCAATGCGCCGTATTCCAACGGGCGGGCCATATTACGGTCAAATTCCGGATTTTCGACACGCCAATTTTGCAAACGGGTTGCTACAAGTGACATAATGCAAAAGTTTTAATTGTTAATGTTTTTTGCCGGATTGACCCTTTACCCGGTGTTGTTGTTTCTGTTGGTTTAACGAATCGGCAACGCCTTTAACACATCGTGGTTTTCTTTCCACGCGGCAGCCATTGCGTCGTTAAATTCCTTGGACCCGTTGACCAATCCGCGTTCCATCAATTGTTTTGCAATGATTTCGTGGGCTTGGTCTTGGGATGTTGCCCCGGAAATATCCACGGTCTTGGAACCGCAGCCGTTTCCACCTTGGCCGCCTTGGGAACCGGCCCCGGTTTGTTTGCGGCCGTCCTCAATAACACCCATCGTTTTGAGTTCGGCGGTAACAAGTTCGGCGGCCGTGAACGGACGCAAGTTGTTTTCCGGGTTTCGTTTCGGCGTACCGTTTTCCATAAACGCCAATACCTTGCCGCCGTTTCCGTCGTCGATGTATTCGGGGTTCATTCCCTTTACCTTTTCGACGGCCTGTTGTAACAGAACGGACGTAACAGACGCGGGCAAATCGGCCTTGAATTTGATTCCGGCGGTTGCTTTGGCAAATTCGCCGTCAATCTTGGTCATAAACATTGCCTTGGCGTGTTCGGCCTTGGCATTGTCAAATTCGGTTTTCAAATCGCCGTATTGCTTGGTTACGTTTGCCAAATCGGCCTTGGCCTGTTCCAATGCACGTTTGGTTTCCGCATCCGCGCCGCCCTTGGCAATAACCGATTCCAAACGGGTTTTCTCTTTTTCCAATTCGGAAACCTTGGTTTGCAATTCGGCGGCGTTACCCGCTTGGCCTTTGATTTCGCCAATAACACGTTTGGCGTAATCATACGTTTTTTCGGCCCCGTTCTTGGCGATACCGGACGCGGCCAAAATGTCCGCATCCAACCCGCCGTAAATTTCGCCGGTCTTTTGACCAATAACGGCGGTTTCGTCGTTCTTGGACATTTCGACAATAGCGGTTTTCTGGTCATCCGTCAAGCCGGACAACGCGGCGTTGGCGTTTAATAATTCGGTTGTAAGTGCCATAATTCTTTCCCTTTGAATTTTTGGTTAATGTCGTTTTACTTTTCGTTTCGCCCGGGACGATTACTTTTCGGATTCAGTCTTGGCGGGGCGTCCCGGTTTCTTGGCTTCCGCCTGTTCTTTGGTTCCGGCTTGCATCTTGGCAAGTTCCTTGGCCACGGCGGCCGCAACGGCGGCGTCAAACTTTTCTTGTTCGGCCTTGGCCTTGGCTTCCGCCTGTTCTTTGGCCTGTTGTTCGGCCTTTTCGGCCTGTTCTTTCAACCACACGTTCGGGTCGTGCAAGATGGTCACGGTGTAACCCTGTTTGCGCAAACTGTTCGCAACGTGGGCTTCAAAAATCTTTTTGCCAAACTTTTGTACCCGGGGTTGGGAAATACGTTTGCCGGTCTTTTGGTCGAATTGCACGACCTCAATAACGGCGTGGTAATCCTTTTCTTCGCCCTTGGGTACAATGTAATTTTCGGCGGTCAACTTTTCAATCGGGGTATCGCGCCCGTCTTTTGTAATCATACGTTTTTACGATATTTAGTTAAACATTGGCCGGTTCGGGCTTCTGTTCATCGGCATATTTCCGAAATTCGGCCGTAATAATTTCAATCTTTCGTTTGTACGGTATCGCTTCGCCGAAATCCAAAATGTTGGTGTTTTCACGTTCGAATCGGCGTACAAAATTAGGAAAGTTTAATTTAATGCGCAAATCCTGTTCGGAAACCAACTTTTTGTCAAACAGTTCGGAAACCTCTTGGCGGGACAAATGCCGGAATGGTTCAAGTTCCGACAAAACCAACATTCGGCGCAATTGCATCGGGTCGTTCCTGTATTCCGTTTCGATGATTTGGCGTTGCATCATATCCAATTCGGATTCGGACGCGCCCGCATCCTTGGCGGATTTGTAACGCTTGCGCAATTCATCGGGGGAATACAAGTAAAATTCGGTCCCGTAATTGATATTTGCGGAAATGAAATAACGACCATAACGCAAATGACAAATGGTTGCATCAACCCATTGTTGCGCGGCTTCAAATCCTTTTTTAACACGATTCAAAACCGTGGTTACGCTTTCAAAGTTGGCCATTACCTGTTGTTCGTTGAACGCATCCCGGTTCGTTACGATTTCATCTTGACCGACAACGGCCGTAATGATTTCTTCGCGCAACCGCTTTTGTTCCTCAACGTTGTAATCCAACGCGTTCCGGTCAACGGTCAACAATTGAACCGGGTTCCGCAAATCGGGTTGGTTTTCATCGGCGTTCGGTACGGGGATTTCAACAAAGGACCCGGCCCCGATAATACGTTTGTTGCCGCATTTCGGGCAACGCAACAATAATCCGGCCATATCCAAACGGTAATGTCCTTGTTTATCCCGCAAAAAACCGCCGTCGCAATAATCGCCGTTTTCGGCGTTGGTAAAATCGCAACTTTGTTCGTAACCGGACAAAATGGGATATGCGCCCATTAAATCCAATTGACGCTTGGAAATGTGGAAAAATTCGAACCAATCCAACGATTCAAGAACGGCGGACAACGGGGACGCCTTTACGTCCGGTTCATCCAACGAAATGGGTTCATTCCAAAAGAACCGCGCCGGGCAATAACCCAAATCGTGCGGGGCTTCAATCTTTGGCATACCGTCAATTGTTCCGGTGTGCTTTTTGTCGTCCCAAACACGGTATGTTTCATCGTCCAATACGACGATTTCGTCACGACGGCGGAAAACGATATAATCCATTTGTCCCGTTGTCGGGTCCGCTTTGTACGTAATTACGTCGTCAATCGGCAACCAATAAAAATACGGTTCCGGCAATTCGGTTTTCTGTTCCCGGGGTACGTCAACGATTAGAACGGAATTGATTTCGGATTTGAAAAATTCCCATCCTTTGGTTGACCATACGTTGGGTTCGTCCAACTTGGTTAATCTGTATTGTTCCCAATCGTCCCGTTGGGCCGAATTAACGAATTGGTAATTGAACGCGGGGTTGCGCCCGTCGAATATACGGGAAAGTTTGTCAAAGCACACATCCGTTATCTCATTGGTTTTTATGGGATAACGGAATAGTGCTTTGAACAAAACAAATTTGTCGTGCGGCAAGATATTTTCGACCATTGCCAAAAATTGGGTCAATGGCAAAGAAATGTACGGTGCATTGAAAGACGTAACGCGTTTGACCGTGTGAAATTTGATGCGCATTTGATGCAATTTCGCACGGCTCAATGTCGCGGACCTCTTATTTTCCGCAATCTTTTCTTTTATCTTGGCGACGTCGTAACCCATTGTTCACAAATTCGAATTTTGAATTTTCCGGCAAATGCCATCCGCCATTGTTCGGCATCCTCAACAACCGTTCGGCGTGGGAAATTTCAAATTCCCGGGTAACGTCATTTGCCATCAACGTTACCGTGGTTGTCTTGGCGTTCATAACTATTCGGCGGGGACCAAATCGGTCAACGGGTTAAAGTCGGTAGGAACGACAATTGCCAAATCGTCGGAATAGTTGTCTGGATATTGCCAAGAAATGGCGTTAGAATCCTTGGCGTCGAAATTCCCGTGAATCTTGGAACCGATGAACAATGCACGAATGGGAATCGGCATAAAGTCGCCATCGGTTTCGCCCTTTATGGCTTCAATCTTTCCGTTTTCGTCGAACAGGAAAACGCCAAGATTACCGGCGGCGGCTTCGCATTGCAATTCTTTCATCGTCTTAATGACGGATTGCGGGATGGAACGCAAGGAACCATCAAATTGAACGGGGTTGCCGCCCAATACTTGGGGGACACCGCCCAAATCGTCGTTTCCGCCGGACGTCATACGGGCGTCTCCGCCGGAATCAGCTGGCGAATTGATGTACGGGGATACCACGATTTTGGAACCGTTGGCGGCGGCCAACAATGCGGTCCAAGACGCTTTCAACAGGATGGACGCGGCGGTGGTAAACTTGTTTACGTTTCCGTCGGCCTGACGCAAGCGTTGGAACGCAACTTTTTGGATTTGGCCGAAAGTTTCCGGGCAAACAACGTTGGGAATGGTTGCGATTGCGGCGGCGGCCGGGCATTGACAAATTAGTGACATAATGGTTTAATGTTTAATTGTTGATGTTTTACGGCTTACCCTTGGCCGCTTTCATCGGCAAATGTAGTTATTTTTCTTGAAAATCGCGTTATTTCGATTCGAAAACAAAATAAGTGTAATTCCTTGGATTTTTAGTTTGATGCGCTAAAAACGCCCGGAAATGGCCTTAATGGACGCGAACGCCCCGGTTTGCCGCGTTGTATGGCCGCGTGTTGCCATCGGCAATTTCCTTTTCATATATTCCGGTCAATCCGTCCGCGTCGTCGTCGTGTTCGTTGGCGTCAAACTTGCGCAAGAATTGCGTAATATGGTCGTGCAATTTCTTGTACCGTGTTTCCCATCCGAACGGCATAATGATATGTTGGTTGACAAAGGGCGCATTGGTAACAATCCGGGCTTCTTTGTTGTCGCTTTGGTAAAACGGAACAGTCAACGCCCGTACCTTTTTTTTCACGGTCTTTTCGAATTGGGAACCGCCATTGTTCGATTCAATCCACGCTTTTTGCACGTTGTTGGCGTTAATCAGTCGGGGGACGGTCACGGTCGTAACGTCCGTTGATTCGTCGGTAAATTCAATGTCGGTAATCAGCGCAAACAACAACGGCTCCATCCGGTGTTTCGCTTCATTCCAAATTTGGTTTTCGGACCTGTAAATGTCATAAGACGCCGCAAACAAAAAGTCGTCGCCTTGGTCGGCAACGTCAACGTAACATCCGGAACGGACGTATTGGCCCCAATCCGATTTTTCGACCCACGTTTTGAACGGTTGGTACAAAAACGCCGTGGCGTCCCCGGGATTACCTTGGTACAGACATTGGAAACCCAACGGGTCCAATTGCTTTTGTTGCAACAGACGTTCCAACGAATGACGTTTGGGCCACAATGGTTGTCCGGGTTCCCGGGCGTCAATTTCCGTGGCGTTTCCGGTCTTTATTGCTTCAAAGTTGACCAACACCCACGCGCCCGACGGGATGTTGTCGAAATCGGACCATTTTTCCGCAAATACGACCTTTTCCGTTTCAATGATTTTTCCAATAATATCGTCCGGGTTCCAACGGGTAAACACAACCAATTGTTGGGAATCATTGTGCAAACGGGTTTGTGCAACTTTCGTGAACCATTCCCACGCGGCGGTCCGGATTATCGGGGAATTTGCTTCTTGGCTATCTTTATACAAATCATCGTAAATCATTACGTCCACGGTCTTGGACGTCAACGAACCGCCACGGCCCACGACGCGCAACGAACCGGTATGCCCGACGATTTCGAACACGTCCGAATTACGCAAGTAATTGTTGGCAACCGTTACCACATTGGACCCGTTCAATTGCGTATCCGGAAATATAGCCCGGTATTTATCTGAATCAATCAACCGTTGCACGTCCCTGTTGAAATCCTTGGCAATGGTTGCGGCATAGGAACAAATGCAAAATTTCAAGTCCGGGAAAAATCCCAACATATCGGCTGGAAGAAATCGGCTTGAACCCTGTGATTTACCGTGTTGTGGCGGGGCCTGTATGATTAGTTTGCGAATCTTGCGTTTTGCGAACTTATCCAACACCCGGTAATATGCAACGTGAAATGGCGTTGGGTCAAAGTTCGGGTCCATATATTGCGCAAACCACAACAGGTTACGCCGTGCGCCCTCTTGCAAAAACATTTCCGGGTGTTCGGTCAACAAACGTGTTATTTGCATCGTATCAACGTCCATAATCAACTATCAATCCCAATATTTGACAAATTCGGCCACCTGGCGTTCATAAACGCCGTAATGGAATCCACGACGCGGTTATATTGTTCATCGGACAAATGGCCCAAATGAATAATAATAACATCTTCGTCCGGTTCTTGCGGACCATCAATTTTGCCAAAACCCGCCATTATTTCCCGTTGATTGCGTCAATAACTTGGGCCAACAGGGAATCGGGGACGTTGGCCAACGATATTCCGGAACCATTTTGTTCAACGTCAATTTTGCCGTTGACGTCTTTGACCACGCGGTTTTTCCAATTGTCCGGGTCGCGGTTGCACAACGCAAAGATAATGGCCGTTGGATTCGGGGCCGCCTTTTTGTGGACAACCTTTTTTTTGACCTCAACCATTTTTCCCGCTTTATTCAATGCGCGTTCGGTCGTGGTTTCGTCCCATTCGTACCCGTTTACCAACTCAATCAACGAACGTTTACAGTCAACGACCAATTGGGAATCATACCATTGTTGGTAATCCTGTTCGGCCTTTTTAACCCGGTCCGCAAAATCCGCATCGTTCGCCAAATGGGAATAAAACGCCGTTTTGCCAACTCTTGCGGCCGTAAACGCATCTTTGTACGATTTCCCGGCGGCAATGGCCTTGCACATAATTTCCACTTTGGTTTCGGTCCATTGTGGTTTCCGGCCTTTTTTCTTGGGTTCGGCCTGTTCGATTGTCCCATTATCTTTTGCCATAACTCAATTGTTTTTGCAAAGTTAATGAAATTTCAAAATACGACGAATCCCGGGCGTCAATGCGTCCGGGGTTTGTCCTTACATTCCCGGCGTTCCATGGCGGATAATTTCGGCAATATTGAAATACACGCGGGTTGGTCCGCACCAATAGGCAATCCTGTATCGTCGCAAAAGTATTGGTCCCAACCTAAATTGTCGCATTTGCAACAATCGCCGCATTTCAAATCCGTTATTTCTGTTCGTTCTTTTCCCATAATGAACATTTGTTGAACCAATAACGTGAATAAATCGAACATTTACATTTTGCCAATGGCCCGCCGGGGGATGATTTCATATTGTCCCGGTCCCATTTGGCGCACGTTTCGCAAATATGTTTTATCCGGCCCATTGCTTCAATCGTTCTTTGGCCTGTTTTACTGAATACACGTCCGGATTTTCCCGCAGGAATTTCAAGAATTGTTCCCGGCCCAATTTCCGGTAAATCGGCACAAAATCAATTCGGCATAAATCCGCCGGTTCCCCGGGTTCAATGGCCTTTTTTCTGCCAGCCTTTTCCGCTTCAAATGAACATTCGAAAATGTCGTGGCCGCGCTTGTCAACAATGACATAATCGAATCCATCAAAGGCAATTTTTCCATAATATCGGGCAATCGACAACTGCGAATTGGCCCAATAATCTTCTGTTATTACAATTGCTTTCATTCCTGTTCGATTTTAGGGATAAACGCTGCATCCTTGCACGGTCCGGAATAAAACCGGATTCGGACCCACAAACATTGATGTTCGGGCATATCCTTTATTTCCATCAGCCGGTCCCCGGCTCGGCCCTCTATTGCATCCCACAACGCCATAATAAATTGCGGGTCGTTGTGGTTCTTGTATGATGGTTCGATAAAGTAATTGTCGCCGCCGTTCTTGGGTTCACATTCCATTTCGGTCAACGATTCGACCATTTTGCACAATTGCGCATCAAACGCGGTCAACTTGGTTTGCCAATGTTCCATATTGTGTCATTTCCTGTTGATTTTCTTTTGTACCATATCCCACCCATCGGGACCCAATGCCACGTTGCGCGGGTATTCTGTAATACCTTCTTTGGGGACAATAATGTTATACAACCCCAATTGGCCCTTAATAGGCATTTCCACGACCCGGCGCGGGTTCCGCATCAACCATCCGTAACCCTTGCGCGGGCGGTCCTTTTCCGGGATGCAAGTTGCGGCCCAATCGTCGGCCGTGAATTGTTCGACTGGCTTTGTGTCATACAGTTCGACAAACCCACACGTAACGCCCGCCATACGGCCGGGCAAATTGTTCGGTTTGGCCGATGAACATATTAACAAGTCGCCGCGATACGATATGTTCCGGGTTCGTACCTCAATCGTTTTTTCCGCGTGGTATTCCCCGGATTCATCCCGGAACACAACACGCGTCAACAAATCCGCATACGGTTGTTTTACCGTTAACGCCTTGAACACGTCGTGTTGGTCCGGGTTGTAATCCTTTTTGTCTATTTGCATAACCGTTCGATTTATACCGGCATATCGTCGTTGGGGTTATATCCGCCGCCGGGCGTGTAATCCGGGGTCGGGGCCGGGGCCTGTTCGGGCTTTTTGCCGCCCAACAATTCCATTTCGTCAACAATGATTTCCGTAATGTAACGGGTTTGTCCGGCGTTGTCTTGGTATGAACGGGTACGGACCTTTCCAACAATCAAAAGCGGGGTTCCCTTTTTCACATACTGTTGGCAAACGCCCGCCAATCCGGATTGTTTGACAACGATATTGTGCCAATCGGTCACGTCGGGAATTTCTTTGCCGTCCCGGGTCGTAAACCCGCGTTCGGTCGTGGCCAATGTGAATTGCGCAACCTTTCCCCCGTTTTGGAAATCTGTAATGGTCGGGTCTTGGCCAACGTTACCTTTCAAAAAACACTTGTTCATATTGTAAAGTTTTTGTCAAAATTTCATTAAATTTTACCATTCTTTCAATCGTCGAATCGTGCGCCCTGTAACAAATATCGGCGTTTGTAATCAGTCCATCCGGCGGCATTGTTCAAATTTTCCCGGTCGCCCTCTCTTACAAACTCAACCCATACCCCGGAAATCCCTTGGTCAACAATCCGAACCAACCGGCCAACAAAGTATTTCCGAAACCGGTAATATTCGCATTGTTCGTTTATGGCCAATACCCGTTTGGTGTTCTTGGGATGCGGCGTTTTCGGTGCGCGGCCGTTCCGCTTGAAATTGGCTTTGGCGAAATCCTTGCGGATTGACCGGCGCACCAATTCGTTGTAATCTTTCATTCCGGGTCGTATGGTTCGGGTTTATCCACGGAAACCAACACGGGTTGCAATGGTTGTCCAAACGTCAACAAAGATACGAAAATAACGCCGGTTTCCTGTACGCGTTTCAGTTCATCCGGGGACAACGCCCAACAGGTGTTTATTTGGCCCGTTTGGGGCTTTCCCACGCGTTCGGCGGGCAACGGTTGGTATTCCGGTTGTTCCGCCCCAAAAACGACGTTTACGCCGTCAAATTTAATCGGTTCCATACTGAATTGTTATTGTTATCGGTTTCTTTGCTTTTAAGGCCGGTTCAATCAATGGCCACAACATCGGTTCCAATTCCGCGCCCACATCGTCCCGGGTTTGGCAAATCTTAATAACGCGGCCGTTGTCAAACGCAAACGTTTTGTCCGGTTCCGGGTAAATTTCCGCCTTACTTTGCATTTTTGTATTCGCTTTTTAATTGTTCGATGGTCAACAGGTTTTGCCGGTATATCCGCATATTTTCGCGGTCGCCATTTTCCCAACGGTTATGCATTTCAAAACAAAGGATGTTGACGTTTCGCGGGTCGTGTGCCATTTCCGGGTGTGCCCCGCGTGTCATTATGTGCGAAATGTACGTGGCAGAATATTGGCGCAAAGGCCGCATCGTTTCCGAACATATATGCGGGTAATGGTCCCAACAAAACCGGTAAAATCGTTCGTTTTCGGCCGGGGTATGGCCTGTTCCGAATAATTCCCGTTGTATTGATACCCGCAAATTGATTTCAACCGCAAAACGGCGGTCAATCAACGGTTCGTATCCACGTTGGCGGGCGTAATCGTACAATTCCCGGGTATCAATTACAATCGGTTCCATCATTACATTTCGGGCATATCGTCGCCGGTTCCGTCATTGGCGGCCGTTCCGGATTCCCCGGCCGGGGCCTGTTCGCCGTTGTCGCCGAACAATGATAATTGGGCCTGTTTCCCGTTGAACAAAAATTGGTAAACCTCTGTTTTGATTGCTTCCACAATCTTTTCCAATTCTTCTTCAAACCCGAACGAAATTGTGGCCATCTTAATACGCGGGGTATTGATGCACGTTTTTAGGCCGTTGGGGGTTTCGAACACGGCGGTAATGACAACGCCGGTGTTGTCGTCGGTTCCGGACAAAGACACGCCGCGAACGTCAATTTTTGCAATCAGTTCATCGGCAAATGCACGGGCCAACATCTTTTTGGATTCGGGCAATTTCATTTCGTCGGAATCCAAGAACGTCAAAAATGACGTAATGTTGAACACGCGGCCCACAATAGGGCGCAAATCCTCAAACAGTCCGCGCAAATCCGGGTGTACGTCACGCGAAACGTTTGCGTGGTAATCAGTCACGGACGGTTCGCCGCCCACGGTTTCCGTCACTTGGTAATCGGCTTTCAACCCGCCGTTGGGGTTCAACTTGACCTTGGAAAGATTGTAATTCTTTTCGGTCGGAATGGTCTTTTGTTCCATCGTATTTATTTTTGTTCAGTTTCCGGTTCCGCCGGAACGGGGTTTAATACGCCAACGGCGATTTCAACCAATTTGTGTAAATCCTCAACAATGGCAAGTTCGGCCGGGTTGGCATTGGCCTTGCGTTGATGCGCCAACCAATTCTTGGTGTATTCAAGATAAAAACTTGGCATGTTGTGAAACGAAATGGTTTGTTCCTGTTTTTTGTTCTTTGCTCATATTAAAATTCGTTTTCATCCAAAAGTTCGGCGGCAAATCCCGTTATTTTTGCCGAATTTTCGATTTCCGGGGCTTTCGCCGTTTGGACGGGTAATTTATCATTTTCAATTTTTGCGTCCAAATTTGGGCCGTTTCCGGGCTTTTCCGGGGACGCGCCAAATTTTTGGGCCGCATCGGCCGCAATTTGGGCGGCGGTTGTGCTTTCCGGCGCGGGCTTGGCCTGTTCATCCGGGTATTCTTTCACTTTCAGTTCAACCAACCCCAATTCCACGATAACCGGCAAACACTTGGCAACGGCCTTTACATCTTCCAACGCATCGTGCGCGGGGAATGATTTGCCCGGGAAACAACGGGAATACAGTTCGGAAAGATTCGGAAATTTCAACCGGCCGTTGGCCATCCTGGCGTCAACCCATTTCATTGTCGGGCGCATCGTGTCAATTCGCTTTCCTTTGTACAAAGCGTTTTCCACGTCGTTGGCGTCGTAATATTCCCGGCCAAGTTCGCGCAAGATATTCGCTTTGATTATGGACGTGTCGAAATGGATGTTGTGGCCGCAAATCAACCCGGCGTCGTGGCAATCCTGTATGAACATATCCACAACAGACGCGAACGGTTCCCCGTGTTCCAATGCGTATTCCGTGGTTATGCCGTGGACGTCAACGGTTTCTTGCGGGATTTCCCACCCATCCGGGCGGATTATGTGCGTTTCGACCTTGCACCCGTGTAACCACGCAATTTGGACAACGTGCGGGTATTGTTCAAAATCCGTGTCCCAATTCCACGAACGTTCCGGAATCCCGGTCGTTTCCGTGTCAAAAAATAATACATCGTCAATTGTCATATCGTATCGCAATTTGGTGTTACTTTGAATCAATGATGGCGCGGGTTCCGTTGGGCCTGTTCCCGTACAAAGTACATCCGGAACCGGCAATGTTGTTCCATTCGCGCAATGCGTTTTTTAATGTGGAAACCGTCAATGTCCATCCGTTGGCGGCAATCGTGAAATCCACGTAATCGTTTTCGTTAATCTTTCGCATTTGGTTTTGTGTTAAATGGTCCTTGGGTCCTCAATGTAAACGGAAAGGTTTTCGGCGGCAAATTGTTTCAACCATTCCAAGAAATCGGAAAAGTCGGGTTTGGATATTTGCCGGGCTTCCAACAATCCGCCATAATCGTTATAACACGACCCGCATTGTTGGCGCAACCACAAATCAACCTGTTTTTCGGTCTTGCGTTCGCCGGTTTCCAAAAGGGCCGTTTGGATGGTCGGGACAATGTAATTGAAATAATATGCCAATTGCAATTCACTTGAACCCGGCGCGGCCGCTTCAAAACGGATAACCACGCGTTCGCCTTTGTGTTCCGCGCACCAAGCGTTTACACGGTCCATCGGAATACGTAACCGGCCATCGGTCCCAATCAATCCGGATTCGCTTATTTTTTGCGTTTTCATCGTCAATTGGCGTTTGATTTCTTGGGGAACAATTCGGGTTCCAATTCCGGGTATTCTTCAACCACGTATTGGGACACGGTCAAATTGTACGCCTGTTGGCCGATTTGACGAATGTATTTGCGTTCGGCCGGATTCCGGGTTGAACCACCGGCCACGACCTTTGCATATTCAACGGCCAAATCCTCAACGGACAAATCAACCAATTTGTCAATGACGTGGGCCGGTAATTTGTAACCCTTGGGACCGCCCAATTTGTGCATCGCTTGGTATGATGCAATGGCCGTTTTCCGGGTTTCCTTTTGTTCGGTCCAATACGCGGCCAAGTTTTCCAAGAATCGCGGCAACGCCACGACGTCGAAAATGGTTTTACCCTGTAACGCCTTGCAAGATGCAATCTTTCGTTGTGTTTCTTTATCTAACATACCCGTTCAAATTTATATCCTTTTACGTTCGTGAAACGGCCTTTTAGGTGTTTGACAATTTGAGAACCGGACAAACCCAAATCGCGGGCCGCTTCCATTATGCAAGAATATTGGCCAATTTGTTTTCCATTCAAAAAAGCAACAACCGCGATTCCCTGTTTTTTGCGAATGGCATTATGTCGTTTCGGTTCTGTATTTGGGTTTCTCATATTGTCAACGTGCGACACATAACGCAAATTCGTATAAACGTTGTTTTCCTTATTTCCGTCTATATGGTCAATTTCGGTCAAATTATCCGGATTATCAACAAACGCGGCGGCAACTAATTGATGAATCATTATGTTCTTTACCTTTCCGTCAAGTGAAAGTCGAACAGTCAAATAACCATTGCCACGATTAAACGGTTTCATTTTCCGTTTTAGATTTTCCGAATAAACGTCCCCAAATCTGTTTACCAAATAATGGCCATCATAGCCGGGAATTTCTTTCCATTCTGTACTTTGCATTTCTTGCCAATATTTAAGTGTTGCCAATAAATTGAAAATGCGCGGCCGGGCTATTGGCGTACCTTTTCGGATGGGTTGCAAATTCATCCTATCCGCGCATTGCAAAGATAAGAATTATTTGGATTCCGTGTATTCCTCAATTCTCATTTCTTCCTGTCCACGCACGACGTTCTCGATAAAACCTTGATAACCGTTGCGTTTGGCAATGTCAATGATGGTTTCCAACCTCTTTGCACCAAGCGATTCGCCACGGGCAATTCGGAACACCTTAACGGTCGGGTTGGATGCGATAACAAGTTTGGCGGCAATTTCCATAATTTGGGAATCGGAAACTTTGCCCGGAACGAACGGAACGCCATTCAGTTCCAACCCGTCGTCCGTGAACGTCAAACCATCAATGGGTAATTTGGCCGTGGCAATCAGTTCGGCGCGTTCCTTGGCCAACGCATCAATGCGGGCGTCCATCTGTTCGGCCTTGGCCTTTACGTCGTCAAACTGTTGTTTCTTTTCTTTGTATTGCTCAACCAACGAATACTTTTTGTTGTGGGCTTCCGCCTTGGCCAACAGTTCCGGAACGTTGGTTTTTTCCGGGTTGTTCTGTTCGTACTTGGCCAACCATTGTTCGGCGTTCGCCTTGCGGGTTTCCAAATCGGCCTTTTCGGCTTCAATGGCCGCAATATTTTCTTTCAACACGGAATCAATCTTGGTTATCGCGCCCGCCTGTTCGGCCACGGCCTGTTCGTATGCGGCTTTCGCGGCCGCAACCTTATCGGCGTAAATCTTGCGGGTTTCGTCCGCCTTGGTCTTTTCCGCTTCAATGCGTCCGGGAATGGCCGCAATCTGTTCGGTACGTTGTGCCAACATTGCGCGGACCGTCTTGGCCTTTTCAATCAACTTTGCGTTGGTTGACTGTTGTTCCATCAACCCGGTAACGTCAATGGGCGTGGCGTATTTCTCAATGTCGCCCGGTTCCATCCGGCCGGTAATTTGTGCAATCAGCGTGTCGAACGTCTTGACGTCACGGTTTACGCCGGTGCGTTCGGTTTTCAGTCCGGAAACCTCAACGTCAATTGCTTCGATGCGTTCACGGATGGCCGGGGCCAACAGGGATTTAACAACGGCAATTTGCTTGCGGCGGCCATCGGCGGTTTCTGACCAACGGGAAAATTCCACGGCGTCGAAATCTTGGTATCCGAATATGCGTTGCAACATCGAAACGTTGTTGGTCGCCATACCGGTTGATTTCTGTTTGATGGTCAAAGTTCCACGGGGGTTGTTTTCCGTGAAAGACAACGAAACGTCAAATTCTTCGCCGTCGTCCCCGACAACCATTTTGGCAAAGCCCTTGGACGCGCCGTTACGTAACACGTCGTCACGTTCGCCGGTCAATAATGCGCCAATGGCCTTTAACAACGTGGATTTACCCAATTCGTTGTCGCCCGTAACAAAATAGACATTGCCGGTAAATTCGGCGGAAAACTGTTCGATTACTTGAAAATTCAGTAATTCCAACTTTTTAATGTACATCGTATCGCAAAATTAAGTGTTATACTTTCCCGGGAATCGGCCCGGTCCGTTTGTGATTCCGGCGGGAATCGAACCCGCAACACCCGGGTTAAAAGCCCGGTGCGCTACCAATTGCGCCACGAAATCAAACTTTTGTACCCCCGGCCGGAATCGAACCGGCACCCCGGAATGGGAACGGATTTTGAGTCCGTCGCGGCTACCATTACGCCACGGGGGTTTGTCTTTGTTGCGCCGCCCCGATTCGAACGGGGAATACAAGTGCCAAAAACTTGGGTGTTACCATTACACCACGGCGCAATTCCATTATCTTGAAATGGCGGACGCCGGAACACAAATCATTGTCCAAACTTTGCCGTCCTTTACATAATCAATTTCGTATTCATCTTTGAACGTGCAAAAGTTCACGTCGCAACGAACAATCGTGCCATTGATTTTGTTTCCGTCTTTCATCGTAACAACGACGTTTTCGCCTTTCGTAAATTCCTGTTTCATTGTCTTAACTCTTTAACCGGGAACCGGCCCGGGCCGTCGGAACAATCATCGTTCCGGGTACAAATGTAAGGATATTTTTTTAATTACCAAAAGAAATACACAAATTTTTATCAAAAAAGTTTAGACCGGTCCACAATCCCGGGATTCCAACAGACGGAACCGGCGGCCAACGCCTGTTCAAACGCGGCGTCCGTGGCGGCGTGGCGGCCCAATTCGAACCAATGTTTGTATTTGGCCCGCTTTACCATTACACGGCAAACGCCGTTCGGGTCCCGGACAATGTGGGCGTCAACCTTTGTTTCCATCGTCATTGTTCTTTGTGTAATCGCCGCCGGTTTCCTTATCCATCCGGCTCAACAACCGACGTTGTTTCCGGTCGTATTCCGCCAAACACGGTTCGATTCCATAAATTAACATCAATTGGCGAATCATCAAATGAACATCCGCGATTTCGGTAATAACCTTTTCCGGGGTTGTCCGGCCGTCCTGTTCCCGTTCCAATTCGGTTATCAATTCGCCCATTTCTTCAATGGCCTTTCGCTTTTGGTGTTCCGGGCCGTAATGATGGACGGCCAACAACGGAACGGTCAACGGTTTTAATTTTTCCATATCAAAACAACCTTGGTGTTGGGTCCAACAAATGGGCGTTCAATGCGTCCAATTCCTTTTCCATCTGTTGCGCAATGTGCAACGCGTCAATATTCCGCAACCGGAACCAACGATTTTGGTTGTGGCGCATCGTTGCAACAAACCGGACATATTCGGCCGCCTGTTCCGGCGTTATTTTTTGCAAATTTTCGATTTGCGGGCATTTTAATTCTTCCACGGGTAATTTATCATTTTTTGTTTTTAATTCGTTTTACGGGCTTTTTTGTGGCCTTTCCGGGCGGGCGTCCTCTTTTACGCTTGGGTTGTGCGATTTCCGGGGCTTTCCGTGCGATTTCCGGGGCTTTCCGTGCGATTTTTGCCGATTTCTGTTCGATTTCGGCCGGTTTCTGTTCGATTGGATGGTTGCACCAAAAGAACGTACCGGTTCCGGTCCTGTAAAACCATTGGCATTTGCGGCAACTTGGCGAATCAATTTCGCATCCTTGACCGAACGGGCAACCGCCGCCCATCAGCGTAAAAACCTTTGTTGGCATAACGTATTTTATTGTTCCGGCTTGGGGTTAATTACATCGTCGAAATACTCTTTTGCCAACTTGCGGATTTCATCAGCAAACAAACACGGTGTATTCGGGGAACATTCACATTCCAAATATTTGACGTCAACGCGGATTTCAATTGAAAATTTATCCATTTTGTTCCAATTTTTCAACAGTTATAACAATCTTTATTTTCTTGCCGGACATTATAACGCGTTCCCAAATCGGGCTAATCAAACCCATAAATTCCGTTTTCGTATAATCCATTTTTGTTGCGGAAACCGGCTTATCATTTACATTGGCCGATTCAACATAAAACCTGGATTTTTGCGAACCTGTTTTATAACGGCCGATTATTTCAATTTTATGCGCCATATTAAAACAATTTTTGGTATTCACGTTCGGGTAACTGTTCCTTTACCCATTTCGGGTTGTTGACCAACACCCAACGCCCAAAGTGCATTAACAACAGGGCGTCGGCGTTCCACAACGTAACCTTTATTCCAGGGTACAATTTCCCGGCGTGTTCTTGGTATCGGCGTTTGCGGTCGGCCTTTTCTTCGTGTTGGCCGCGCACTCTCAATTTCAAAGACGTTTGCCACGTCATTGGATGAACCATTACATACGGAATCCCGGCGGTTTCGGCCAACGCTTTCAAGTGTTCAAAATTGGCCATCAACTTTTGAATCCTGTACATCTTTCCCATTGCGGCCCGGTCGCCCTGTACCATTACGTCGTCCGGTCGGACCGACAATTTTTCCAAAAACACAATGGGTTTGTAATTCTCAATGTAATACGCAAAGAAATCCCGCAATTCGGTTATGTCCTTTGGCATTTTGAAAACCTTGGTATTTTGACCGGGTACGAATATGGCAATGCCGCCGTTGGCCCCGGGGTCCACGCCGATAACGCAATTTATTGTTATTTTCTGTTCCATCATTCAAACATTGTTAATTGAGTTCCAATCTGTTCTTTTCCTAATATGAAATCGCAAATAAAATTGCGGGCATAATCCGGGGACAACATCGAACGTTCTTCACTACAAAGCCCGGCTTCTTTTGCCGGCTTGGCACGGTTAACGATTCTTTGTTTCTTATCTTTTTTAATGGTCATTCCGTGCGTCATTTCGCAATTTATAAACCAATATGCGGTTGGTTTTTTGAAATAATCCCCACGCAACAAACGGTTTTTGTCAATAAAAGTTGGCGCAATGAAATTTTGACCGGTCGTTATAAATCCATTCGGTCCCGCCGGATTTTCAATAACCATTCGCAAATTCTTTTTATAGCAAATAAACACCATCTTATACAAGATAAGATGAAAATATGTCCTTTTATCAATACGTTCGATTGCATCAATTATCCGTTCTGTTATTGGTTTATGCCGATTGTTTAACGTATCCAATGAATAATACATTTGTTGGACGGATTCGAAATAAATGCAAGGAAAAAACGCCATTATCAAATCGTCCTTTGTTATTTTGTCGAATATAGAAATACCCCCCCCATAGGCATTTTCAATTTCGGCGAACAAATCAATAACGTGGTCGGTTTCGCCAAAATTATTTTGTATGTCATAATCTGCCGCCGGGATTCCAAGTTTAATAAATTCGTTTTTGAACTTCCCGGATTGCTCAAAGAAGCAATGTGCCATTCCTTTTATTTCCATTATTCAAATTTGATATAATCCGTTATTTCGATGCCATCTTTAATGATGCGTTCAATGGCCATTCTCAATGTGTTGCGCCTTGCAAGAGCAAACACCTTTTGTTGCAATTCAGGTTCCGTTGGTCCGGCCTTTCGCAATCTTTCCAAATCTCCAACATTTCCCATCCTGGCGTAATGGTTCATCGTGCGTTGGAATATCTGTTGTTGTTCTTGCTGCGTAACCTCAATTGCAGGCATCAATCCGCACCCGGCCAAGACATCGCAACATATTATTTCCGTTATCGGGGTCATACCATCCGGGAATATTCCGTTGATTCGGTAATTTTCCAACACCTCAATAAAAATTTGCTTTTGGCGCAACATCAAATCAGAAACAATCTTTGCGTCGGGCCTTGTTTCCGGTTTCGGCATTGCGTCGTTTGCTTTCCTTAATACGGATTTCCGGCGGGCCTTGTATGCATTCAATATTTTGCACACGTATTCTGCGTTGAATTGTTGGTAATGGCCCCGGTCGGCTTGGCCGTCCCGGCCCTTGGGTAAATAATCGTCCAATTCCCCGGTAATGCTCATTTCAAAGGCCATTTTGAAATCGCGCATTGTCAATCCGTCGTAATACCGTTTCAGTATTTCGGCAACCCGGACAACCAAATAACCCCGTTCGGATTCATCCGTTGCACGGTATCCAACATCTTTGGCAATCCATTTCAACGCCTTGGCCAATTCAATGGACAATTCGTTGGCGTTGTACTCGGCAATCGTTTTATCCGTGGACGCAAGGAACACCGAACGTTCTACCGGCCCCAACGCATCCATTACGGCGGGAATCTTGGCCATTTCACGGCGGACAACAACCGCCGATTTGGGCTTGTATATTGTTACGCCTGTTTCCATATTATCGTGCCATATCTTTCAAATATTCGATTGCATCCGGGGACAATGCGCCGCCGGGGTTCAACCGGTGCAATTTGCCTTTTTCCATATCGCCACGAATAAAGTTCCGGGCCGTCGCAATCCAATCTTTCATCTTTTTGCCCTTTTGGGCGGACCAATCGGCGACGGCGTGGTAATAATACACAATATCCACATCGGCAAATTCCGGGGCCTTAAATTCGGCGGCAAATGCGTTGTAATCAACGAACCGGGAATTTTCAAAAAGACACGCGGCCGGTTCGGCGGTCCGGCGTGGCCGGGTTACTGTAACAGGAACAAAACCGGGTTCGGACGGGAACAAACCGCCATCGGCGGATTTATTCTGTTCTATTGTAGAATGATTCTTTGTATTATGATTGCCAAAACTTTCGTTGTGGGATACGCCAAAACTTTCGTTGTGGGTTCCCTCAACGTTTGTTGTGGGTTGCAAACTTTCGTTGTCGGTCGTAAAATTGATTTTATAATAATTCGGCCCAAACTTGTAAAATGTTTTGCGCATCATATCGCAATTTGGATGTCTTGACAACAACCCCGCATCAATCAATTTGTTAATCCTTTTAACGATTCCGGCCCCTGTGCTAATACCAAGAATCGGCAATTGTTGAATGATTGTTGTATGAGAAACCCAATAATATGTGCCGGTTTCGGTCTGTAATTTCATACATTTATCCGAATGGGCGTAATGTTGGATAAAATCAAATATCGTCATATCCACAACATCAACGTCCAAACCGGCGTTCATAACCGCCAATTGGTCAATTTTTATCGAATATTGCATATTAACAAATCGCGTTTAAATAAATCTTTCCATCCCGGGAAAAACGCAAATAACCGAACATTGAAAGGTTTTGCAATGCCGTCATTGTGGCGGGTTGGCTCAAATGGGCCGCAATGCTCAATTCCTCAATTGTATATGTTCGATGCGGTAAAACAGAATATAACATTGCGTATAATCCTTTTTCCGTCGCATTTAACGCCCTATCTTGGAACGCCTGTTTGGGGACCATTATAAACGGGTTCTTTTGTTCGATAATATCAATTTCCATAAAACAAAAACGCCCCATATTTCGGTCAACGGTGGCAGCCGTTGGCGTACTTTACAGGGCATTAAATTTCCGTTACGTGCGCTGCCACACACGATTGTTGCCACAAATATACGGATTATCCCGGTAAAAGCAAATTTTTTGTTGAATCCGTCGGTTGTAACATCTTTTGAATTTCCGACAACCGGGTATCGTTGGCAATAAGCGAAACGACCGGGTAACGGGAATTTGTGTTTGGTTTGTTGCTTTTGGCAAACTGTACGGACAAATCGAATGCCGTTTGGCAAACCGTCCCGCGCATCATTTGGACGCCATCGAACGAATTGCGTATGTTCTTAATGGACGACGCCGCGCCCTTTGTGGAAAATTGCCATACGCCCACGACGCCACGGACGGCCGGGACAATGAACCGCAACGTTAACGCCACGTCCCAATTGTCGGCCCCGCGCTTGGTCGGGTTCCGGGCGGTTATCTGTTCCATAATGTCCGGGTAATTATCCACTGAATACGGGGCGTATTTCTTTCCGTCCCATATTTCGAACGTGTGCCCGTCGCCACGGGCAACCAATGCGCCCTTATCGTCCCGGTATTCGTAACGTTCGTTGCAAACCTTTCCCGCATCGTCGGACGGGAATATGATTGTAATGGTTTGGGGCTTTTCGCCCAACGCTTGGGTAAACAATCCGGCGTATTTGCCGGTCGGCCGGAACCAATCAATGGATGTTGGTAAACCCCGGTCGTTTTTCATACCGATATGCAACCGGCCAATTTCGGGCAATTCAAGGATTGCCGCGCCCTGTTCGGGCCTTAATATTCGCCCATTCATTTTTTTAATCTCCAAGTATTTTTTATTTTATTATTTCTTGAACCGTAATTGTCATTATATTCCGCCGTACACCATTCTAAATTTTCAACCCGGTTATCCGTCTTAATTTCGTTTTTATGGTTGATGAATGGAAGATTTAACGGATTTGGTATAAACGCCATTGCAACCAACCGATGAACAAAGAATTTTTTGCATTTCTGTTCTTTGAATAACGCAACACGCAAATAACCCTTTGGATTAAAAAATTGTTCTTTCATACGGCTTTCCACAGGACGTGAACCGCCGCGTGAACGTACAAAGCGTTTAACGGAACGAACATTACCGAAATTGCTAATTTCGTAATAGCCATTAAACCCATCAACGGGTTTCCAAATTTCTTTGCTCATATTTACAACCTTTTATGATGCAACCTAAAAAGCAATGGGGAAACAGTAAGGTTGCAAAACTGCTTTCAATAGGTTAATTACTCCTATCTATCCCCGTTGCAAATATAGAAAATAAATTTGGATTTTAAGCAATTACAATTCAATTTCAGCGTTCAACAAATTGTCCTTTGCGGCCTGTTCCGCAATCTGTTCCGGCGTTGGTCCAACGGGCTTGGCCGGTTCCGGTTCCTGTTCCCACGGTAATTTTTCGCCATTTTCCGTTTTAACGGGCTTTTTCGGTTCGGACGGGGTATTTACCGGTTCTGTTGCTTTCGTCGCTTTTACGGCCCTTTTTGTGGCCTTTTTGGCCGGTTCCGCCTGTTGGCCCGGTTCCGGAGCGGCGGCCGCCTGTTTCGGGGCTTCCTTTGTGTCCGCCTTGGTGCGTATCAGTTCGGCCAACGATAACGTCAACAGGTTGTCCGCAATCTTTCCGTTATCCAAGTCAAGAACGCCACGAACGATTGTCAACGTGTTGTCCCGCTTTTCATCCTCAATCGCGGCCAATGCTAAAAGATACGGCAATTTCTTTGCGTTGACGGAATCCGTTTGGTCTTTCAAATTGTACGTGGGTTTGGTGCGCCAATCTTTCGGGGAAAAGTTAAACACCCGTTCAATGGGTTTGTCCTCAAAATTGACATTCCACATTTCCCGGTACAAATGCAATTGTAATTCGTGTTCTTCGTAAAACCCTTTCCGGCCGCTTTTGAAATCCACAATGGCCGTGAACGTCTTGGCCGTTTTTGGTTCGGTCATTACGCACGGCAAATCCAAACAACCGGCATACCGGAATTTGGGATGGACCAAACCGATTTCCACGGCCAACGGTTTCACGTTGTAATCCTTTATGAATTGCGCAAAGGCCAAAACGTCCTTGCGGATTTTTACCAACCATTGGGAAAACAGGGATTCCGGGATGTGTTCGCGTTCCATATACGCCAACAATGTTGCCGGGACGTTATCAAAGTCGTAACGGCGGTTGATAATCAGTTTTTCAAATTCGCCGTGCATAAACGTTCCGTATGCGGCGGCCATATCCCGTTTTTCCGTGGAACCCTCTTTGCCATTGGCAACCATCCAATCCAACAGGGCGGGCGCGGTCGGCATTACCTGTTTCAAAAGCGTGGTAACGGACGGGTAAAATTCCGGCGTTCCATCGGCTTTGAATCGGTAATAATACCGGTATCCATCGGAATTGAGTTGGAACACCCGGTACGGCGGTTCCTTTAACGCATCCGCGTTGAAATAGACGGCGCGGATTTCCTCAACGGTCATTCCCGGGAACACCTCTTGGGCCGGTTCCTGTTCCGGGGCCATCAATGCGGCCAACGCCGCGTCATTCTGTTTAATTTCCTTTTCCATCGTATCGCAATTTTTATTTCATCCGGGCAAAACGGATATATTCACGCAAGAACATCCCGAACATTACAGCCGCAAGAACGGCGACAACATAAATGGCGGGTTTCCAAAAGATACCGGCAATTGCGCCGATAAGGACAACGGCCCAAACAATGGTCCAAAACAAATTCAATGTGCTTTCGTATTTCATAACCTTATTCGTTTGAAAGTCCAAACAGGAAATCGGCCGTGCATCCGGTCATTTCGCAAATGATGTTAACCCAATCGGGGTTGATTTTGTTGGTTTTACCGTTACACAACGCGGTCATATTGACCTGTTGGGCGGCGGGTGCGGAATCGGGCCACAACTTGGCGGCAACGTCCTTTTTCAATACCTTTTTGCCCTGTTCTTTTGCGCGGGCAATCGCTTGTTCAATTCGCATCATAATTCTTTTTCGGTTTTAATTGTTGCGCCACATTCGCGGCATTGGTAAACGTATTTGTCAACCACGTATGAATTTGGCGTGTAATAATCGCCGTCTTTCAGTTCGTGGCCCTCGGTTTCAACAAACTTTAATTCGCCTCCACATTCCGGGCAATCGCCATCCCCAAGAACAACAAGACGTGTAAACGCGTCGAAAACGTCCGAATGGATGGAATGGGATTCGTCCCCGTAAAGATAACCGGCCAAAACCTTGCACACGTCGGAAATGTATTGCGGGCCGGTCGCTTCAATAACAGGACGGCCGCAATTGTCCGGGTCCGTATCCATCATTCGGGAATCAATCAACCGGTCGCAAAGTTCGTGCGCCACGGTCTTGGGGTCTTTGGGTTCAACCATTGCGGCCGCAACCACTTTCAAATTGTCGTCAATCTTGAATCGCATAACAGTTCCGGAATCCGACCGGTCGGGGTCTTGGTTAACATTCAACCGCAAATATAACCATTGTTTTTTAATTACCAAAATTTTTAACATAATTTTTTATAGTTGCACCCGGACAACCAACGACGCAAACTTAATTTTCACGAATTTTCGATTTAACGGGCTTTCCCGGCAAAAACGATAAGTTATACCACCCGGAACAGAAAAGCCCGTAAAACGGCTTAAAAACGGCCATTCCGGGCAAAAAGGAATCCTGGCCGCGTTTCACAACGTTTCCCGGATTTTTGGGTTGACTAAATCCCGTTAACACAAAATGTATTTCAACGGCAAAGATACGAAAAAACCCGGGATATTGTCCCGGGCTTATTTCTTAATTGTTCAAATATGCAACTTGTACGTATTTTTCGTTTTCTTCAACCCATTTTTCGCGGCGGCCTTTCCATTCCTCAAACGTCCCAATCCTTTCCATTAACCGTTCAACGGCCTTTTCTTCGTTTGTGCTTGCAACTTGGTAATCCTTTTGTGTCTTGCAAGAATCCGCAACATCTTGACCAAAGAATTTGACCAAATGGCCATACATCCAAGAATCCATCGGTGCGTTCTGTTTCTCAATCGGTGTGTAACGCAACCACGTTGCAAGATGGGCGCGATTGGAAAAGCGGGTTTCGCGTACAAGTTCGGCGACAATCTTTGTGTATTCTTCAACCGTTGAATTGTATTTATATTCGCTAATCCGGTTTATCATTAGGCCGTGTTCGCCCTTTCCGATTAAATCAAGACGACCAAAGAAAATTGCGCCGTTGATTGTGCAAGCGACATATTTACGTGTTGATGTGCGTTTGGCTACGACAACGCCGTTTTCGTCTTTAACTTGGTAAAGAGTTTTACCGTTTTTCAGTTCTGTTGCGTTCAATGTGTATTTCATAACCTCAATTTTTACCGGGAACCGGCCCGGGCCGTTGGATTCATTCCCGAATCCGGATACAAAGATAATGCTTTTTTCTTAAAACCAAAAGTTTTTCTTTAATTTTGTTCAATTTTTTGAAAAAAGTTGCATTTTGCCGGAAAGAATACCGCCGGAACCCGGTATATTTGTATGCGTAACCATCAAATCAAACAGTTATGCCCGTTCAAAAAGTCCCCGGCGGTTATCGTTTCGGTACAACCGGCAAAGTTTATCCCACAAAAGCCCAAGCGGAACAACAGGCCCGCGCCATTTATGCGTCCGGGTATCGTGAAAAGCCCACATCCAAAAAGAAATAAGGGAAATTTTCGCAAAATTCCCCTTAATTCCCTATCTTTGTGGCGTCTTTTTACCCATCGTATCGCCTACCACGGTATTTTGACCGCCCCGCCGGGATTCGTCCGGGCGGGGTTTTTGTTTTCATCGGCGGTTGTGCGGATTCCGCGCCCGTATCTGTTGCGCCAATTCCGGCCGATTCTTGCACATATAATCGTACACGTACAATTCCCCGTAAAAGCCCGTTTCATATTGGTAACGGGCCATCGTTTCCGGGTCCAATTCGATGCAAGACGTGTACATTTCTTTCCGAACGTCCCGGTGCAATGCACGTTCAAACGTCGGGTCAATGTATTTGTCCCCAATCTTGACAAATGCGTGTTCAATCGGCAACAGGCCGTAACAATACGCGTAACCATCAACGTATTTTGTCGGTAAATCAAAATCCAAAATGAAATACCATTGTTCGATTATCTGTATTAAATCGGCGGCGTTCTTGTAACACATTTTTTGTTGTGTCTTGTAACCGGCGTTTTTGAACAGGAATTGCAATTGTTCCGGCGTGAACACGTCCCGCATCGGCACACATTCAACCGGCCGGGCGTCGGCCGCCCTCTGTTCGTAAAACGCTTTTTGTTCTTTGGGCCAATCCATACCGGCAATGGCCTTTAATTCATCAATGATTGGGTTTGTTTCCATTTGTCTTTTTACGTTTTATCGGTTTCAGTAATCGCCCGGGCAACGCTTCGCACGGGGTCGCGGCCCAACAATACACGGTTTCGGAAATCGGCCGCCCGCTTTTCCGGTCCGCATAACAACGCCCATCCCGCCCGTATGAATGACGTTTGCAATGTTCGCATTGTTCCCGGGTCATATCAAATTTGGTGTTGTCTTTTTCCCACCCATCTGTTCGGC
>Ga0247608_10000909_pt1 | contig 43889 bp, 30 predicted proteins | sample 176DNAGHGlowgp2_FD_193490 | JGI IMG/M metagenome (GOLD analysis project Ga0247608, IMG submission 193490) | Sheep rumen microbial communities from Palmerston North, Manawatu-Wanganui, New Zealand - 1766 DNA GHGlow gp2 | ecosystem: Host-associated > Mammals > Digestive system > Stomach > Rumen ...
CATTTCTTGACCCATAGTGTCATGTATTGCTACTACTTGTAATAAATCGTAAATTGAATTAACAATTGATGTTATACCTCTTCCTAACATCTTAAGTGGGTTTTGAGTTTCTTTCTTTTTTGTATAGCTTCCATTTAGTTGTTTTTCGGCTAGATTTTGCCCCATAATCCCCATATTCAACAAATAGTCTTTATTCGCTTCTAGTTCTTGTCTTTCTCCTGGCGTTAAGTTGCTAGTATCTATAACTGAGGTAATGTTATAACCTGTTGCCTTGCTAAAACGCTGTGTTTCTTCTTCATCAAAATCAGCGTCTTCTCCTTCTTTTTTTACCGGTAAAAGAAAAGAAAATAAATCTTTAGGGGAAATTCCTCCGTTTTCCTTTGCTTTTTCTAAAGTAGCCTGTATATCTAAAATTGGTCGTCCGTATTGGTCTGCTTTTATTTCTCCTCCTGCTTCCGCCCATTTTTGCGATAATTCGCCATAAGGTCGTATTTTTTTATTTTGTTTATTATAATAATCGTATTCTTTGTTATATTCGTTATTTTCTGTTTTATTATTGCTGTACATAGTGTTATAAATTTCATCTGTTGTCTTTCTTATACCTCTTGGGTCTTCTGCTAATTGTTTCATTTCTTCTAAATTAAAGTTGTTATTATTTATTGTGTTGTCATTTGTTGTGCTGTCGTCCTTTATTTCTGGCGTATCGGTCTCTGGCATGCCTGCTAATCGTCTCATTTCGTTTATATCGAATGTTTCATTTCTATTCAATGTTTTAGTACCTTCCAATTGACTATTAGTTTGCATATTTACATTATTGTGTAAATTTGCATTGCTTGACATGCTTGCGTTATTCGATAAATTTGCATTGCTTTGCATGTTTTTGTTATTTTCTATATTTTCGTTATTTTCTATATTTTCGTTATTTTCTATATTTTGCGTTTTGTCTTCAATTGGAGGCATTTTTATATTTATATTATTACGTTTTTTACTGTTTTTTTCGTTTTCTTCTTCTTGACTTAATTTATCATTTATTGGTTTATTACCATAAAGATTATTTAAAGCATATTGTTTTTTATCTAATGTCATTATTCCCGTTATTCCTTTCTTGTTTAAATTGGCTAAAAGTTTTATATAAATTTTGTTGACGGTTTTGATATTTTTGTATTCTTTCTTTTACTTGCTCATAATTTCGTATATTTGTTTTCATACGTGTTTTAAATTCTCTATCCCATGATTCAGCGGGTTGCAAAAATTTAGCTACCATTGCTTTTTGGTAAATTTCCATATCCTCTTTTGTTTGTGTTCCTGTTCCTAATATTTCTAATCTTGAGCCTTTATTGTAAAATTGTGCCGATACCGCATTTACGCTTTGCATTATTCCTTGTAATTGTTTTGCTTTATCGCCTATATTCAATCCTGTATAAATATTACGTGCTATATTGCCTATTATTGTGGGATTGTCAATACCTGCTAAATTTAGTTTTTCAAACTCTTTGTGTAAAGAATTTAAATCTCTTAAAGTTGTCATCGCATTTTCATAATCTTGTTTTTTATCTTCTTCTTCTTCTATTGCCTTTTGGTATCTTTCATTTGTGGAGCCAAGATTTTTCATTTGATAATCATATAATTGTCTGTAATCTGCCTCTTCTGGTGTCATTTGTGGTGTCATTGATGCACGCAATTTAGCACTCTCTAAACCTTCCATAGTTCTATGATGACGTTGTGTTTCATTAAGTTCCTGTTGTGCCATAAGTTGTTGGTCATTATATTCTTTCTCTCTAGTTTTAATAATGTTTTCATCACTTAATGGGTCATTTAAAGCTTTCATAGATTGGTCATAAATCATTTTTTCCTTCAATTGCGGGTACATATCATAAAGGCTATATTGCCCCATTCTCCCGTCTTCTTGCTTAAAAGTAACATTACCATTACTGGTATTGACATCTACTAATTCTCCAATATTAAAACCTACTTCATTACGCATTTGTTCATAAAATGGTCTTAGCATATTTTTAGCCTCTTCTGGTCTTAAACCTTGTATTTTTGAGGCTAATTCTCCTAATACTCCTGAGTTTCTTTCGAAAAAGTCTCCTACTCTATTTTGTTGTATTTGTTGCTGTGCGTAATAATCAGTTGATTGTTGTACCCAATCTAGCCATTTATTGGCATAATCCATTTCACATAAATTCCGGACTACTCCTTCTCCTAATCCTGCAATCAATCCGCCTAAAATAGCGTCCCCTACACTTTGTGCTGATTTCATAGTCTCTCTATTACTTTGTTGCAATTGTTTTAATGGTTGCATTGATTCTTTTTCCAAATAATTAGCTTGTTCTCTCTCTGCTTTCTTTTTTTCTTCTCGTTGTTTCTTTAATTCTACTAATAAATCACTACTGCTAAACATTTATTTCCCTCCTTTTAAAAAACTTCCTATTTTACTTATACCTGTTGGCAAATAATTTCCTAATAATGCACCTGCCCCGACGCCTACTACTGTACCAATTGTATTGCCTAATAATTGTGCCCCAAATGACGGAGGTTTTGGCGTATATCTAGTCTGCCATTTTCTGTATTCTGCTTCATTATTTATTTGTGTTTTTTGCAACATTGCGTCTTGTTGTTGTTTTGCTTTTTGGAATTCCAAATTGGAATAAAACTGTTTATTCCTTGCACGTTCTATTTCGCCTTCCAAATTTAATTTACCTTGTTCTAATGACCGCAAATTAATACCTCTTTCTCGCTCTAGTAGGTTTATATTTTGTTGTTGTATTTGTTGCGACGCTAATTCTTGTCGGCTTAGATTTAATTTTTCTTGCGCTTCTAGTCCTTTTAATATTTCTGCTTTTTGCTGTAATCCTAATTGTTGTTCTATCTGTTGTCTTTGTAAATCATAATTCCTATTGGCTTGGCGTTCTGCTTCTAGTGTTTTTTGTTGTTCTAAATTAGCACTTAAAGCTGTTTGCATATAAGACATTTGCATTAGCATAGGTTTTGCCTGTAGTTCCATTGCTTGCATTGCCCTATCTAAAATAACTCCGCTATGCTTAGTCAAAACATCATAATCATTCTCTAGTAATCTATCGGCATATGCACGATTTAAATATGCTTTTTCCCATAAACCATAACTGCTATTTTGGTTCTCTTCTCCTAATCTTGCTTGTAAATCCTGTTTTTCTTTTTCGTAGGCTCTTGTAATTTTTTCCTGGAATAATTGCCTAATGTCTGATAATTGGGTAAACATGTTTGTTAACATTGGTTCTTTATCTGGCTGACGCTTACCTGTACCGGTAGAAGGAGAAATATTATTTATGTCTTGGACGTTTTGCCGTACTTGTTCATTGATTCCTGTCATTTGCCTGAGAAAAATACCGAAATTCCCCTCTATGCTTTGCAATCTATCGACAAAAGTGTTGGCAATATCAAACATATGACTCATGGTTGACATATATTTTTCTCTCAATTGTTTTTTGCTCTCTTGTAATTCGGGGTAATCTGTTTCTTTTATAGTTAGTGAGTCCCCAAAAAAATTATGCACATCTTCTCCTAATAATGCATTAGATAAAGCTGTAATTGGTGTATATTTTTTCTGCATTACTTCCTGATACTTCGCCAATGTTGGCGTAAGTATATCTGGAAGTTCAAATTTTGGAAGTTCTGGCAATTCGCCTATTTTTTCTTGGTGTACTTCTGGTAAATATTCCGTTGTAAAAAAGCCCATATTGTTATTTTTCCTTTAAACTATTATTTATAGTATATTTTTATAGCTACTTTTTTTCAAAATAGTTTGCTTAAATTGCCTCCTTCAAAAAGGTCATTTTCATCCGCGATAAAATTTTGGGTTTTTTGTTGCTGTATGTTTTGAACATTGTTACGTATCCATCCAAAAACCGTAATTTCTTTATCAAGGGCTGTCCATAAATCCTCCCCCCATGGTATCAATACTATTGTCCCACTATCTTTTTTTGGGGGATATAAATATAATATTTTTCCTGCATCGTCAATAGTATCTTTGCTTGCATAAACTGTACTTGCATCGCCATCGATTGCTTTTAAAGCAAGAGAAGGTTCTTCTTTTGTGTGTTCTTCTCCTGGCTGTACTGTGACTGAAACATCGGAGAGCATCGTTTTATCCATTTCATTATTTTCATTGTCTATCTGCAAAGGTGTAAAGCCTAGTGCTGTTATACCATAAACCGTTATCATTGTATCGTTTATTTTGTCATATACTTTTTCTGGCATTTTTTCGGGGACTACTAATCGTGCATCAATAATATTTAAATTAGTGATTTTTATATTGACTTTTACCCATGGTATTTTAGGCTCGTCTTCTTGTAATAACATATTTGCTATACTTCCTAAAGCAACAAAAGTTCCTACAATCGGTATGCTACCTAATGCTGTCGCGCCAACTGCCCCCGCTACCATACCTCCTGCTGCTCCTCCTATTATTGGACCCCAAAAAGGGTCGTCGTTTGCTGGCGGTTCTGCGTCAAATCTATCAACAACTGTTAAATAGTCTTTTCCATACAACGGTATTACCTGTAGTTGCATTCCTAAAGTATAAATTACTTGTTTTAGTCCGAAATCGTACCATACGGCTTTTTTTAATATTGGAATAATCTGGTCTGGTACTGTTTTATCAATCTTAAAATCATATCTTGCTGTTTTTGTTTGATATTGCTGGTTAGGAAAATAGTTTGTTGTCGACACTCCTTTTTCAGCTAAATGCTTAAAATCTTTCACCCATTTTCCTACAATCAGTGCAAAAATCTGTCTTAATTCAAGATCAACTCCATATGCTGATTTTAATGATTTTTCTAAAGACGTACGGACGGCTTCTATATATTTTTTTTGTTCTGGCGTAAGATTTTCATTATCTGGAGTAAAAAATTCTTCTAATCCTTCTTGGCTGTATAAAAATTCAAGCGCTGATATTAATTGTTCTCTAAAATTTATTTCGCCTTGTTTTATAAATACTTGTCGATAGTGCTCAATTAACTCTAATATTGAGCGTAACCTATATATACCCGAGTAATGTAAAAATTCATCAATAATCTTCAAATATTTCATAAAACGGTCTACGGAATTGTAAATGACATTCTTGAATTCTGCTCTCCAAAAGCTAAAAATTTCTTTTTCTATTACTGGGGGGTAAAATAAATTGCAAAAAATATCCGTCCCTAATTCATCTTTTGTAAGAATTGTATCGCCTATTATATTAATCATATAAGAATTATCAGGATTGTTAGGATTGTTAGGATTGTTAAGAGCATCATAATTATCGTAAAGAAAAACTTTGCGTGGAAATATTATTTGTGGGTCTAGGGAAATGCGGTACATGCTTTCGCTTAAAACCGGCTCTGATGTCATCCCCGCCGATGTCACACGTTGTTTTCCGTCTAATGTTTCATAAGCAATTGCATTAAAAATTACTGTTGCTGACCCTATATCTGTATAATAAGTATGTTTATATTCATTCTCTGTTTCACCAATTATTATGCTTTCTTTCCACGCTCTGATTTTTTCTGGCACTGCTCTTAATGTTATTTTTGCTGGGAAAAAATCTTTTTGGTTTTTCACTACATCATTGTTTTTTACCAAATTTTCTCTTTCTTGCGCATTTTCTACTTTTAAATTTTTTCCAATTTTTTGCATATCTGCATAAATATTTTTTAATTGTCTCTTCGGCACATCTATAAATACTTTTTTGTTTTCGGCGATATATTGGTCATAAATAGAAAATAGTTTGTTTTTTTGCAAATTTTGTTGTATTAGAAGTGTTTTTAAACTGCTTTTTGTGACTTTGCCAAGTGAGCCTTTGTTCCATAAATCAGCAAAATGTTTGTTTAATGGTTTGAGGTCTTCTCCTTTTTCTGCTAAAAGATGCTTCAAGTATGTATTTTTCTTTATTTTTTCTACTGTTTGTGCGTCTGTTTCTAATATATTTGCGTCTCTTTTTTCCGTATATATATTCTTTTCCTTTGTTCCCTGTATATAAATTTGGCTTAAAGAAGATAATTTTTTCTCTTCCTCTCTTATAATTTTCATATTAGTATCCAAATTTATAGGGGTATTTATTACATGTCTTGTAGTATTATATAAATTAATAAGTTTCTCCAAATAGGGCGTATAATGTACGTCTTGGCTTATAATATCTTTTTCTGTTTTGTCTAATAAAGTTAAAATTCTTTTATAATAATTAGTTCTTCCTTCCATAGTATTCAACAAATTATTGTATTCTTCAGTACTTGTTATTTGTTCCGTATGTGTTATCTTCCCTTGTACTACTTTTTCTATTAATTGCTGTTGATATTTTTGTATTGTTTGTACATCTTTGGGATTCCACACATTATGAAAATCATTAATACTCTTTTTAATATCATCGATAATTTTTTTTCTTATATCCTCATACCATATCGTTACTTGTTCTCTTAATTCTGGCGTTGTTATATTTGCCAATATTTTTTGCTCATCCTCTGTAATCGGTATAAAAGCATCTAAAATTGTTTTTTCTTTTGCTTTAATGTTTTTCTCAAACAATATAATATTTGAATTTTCTTCTTCGCTAATGTTAGACAAACTTACTTCTTTTTTTAATATTTCTTTTTGTTTGCGTGATAGTATCTTGAATAACGAAATTGATTGCTCTGGCTCCACTGTTCCCAAAGCCTTTATAATTTCCTCTTCTACCGGTTCAAGGTCAATGTGTCCGTTTTCTACTCTGCGCTGTAATACATTTGTCACTGTTTGTATAAACTCGTTAAATATTTGTAAATCTTGCTCATCTTTTGGGGGGTTATTTAATATTTGTAATGTTTCATTTGTTAATACCGGAGTAATTATATCTTCTTCTTTTTTCATTTTTTCTATTTCGTCATATAGTTTTTTCTGTATTGTTGTCATTTCTACTTTTTTTATAATTAATTGTGACTCTTTTGTCGCTATAAATGACTGTACATTATCTTTTTGCATCTCTTCGTCTATTTTTATATTATTTGCTTCTAATTGTTTTTGTTGTGTTTTTAAATTATTTAATTCTTGCATTTTATCAACTAAATTATTAATTTTTATTTTCTTTTTAGTATTCTTTTGCTGTTTTTGATTATTTGCTGATTCAATATTATTTTCTATTTTTGCATTTTGGTTCTGTTTTAATTTTTGTTTTGCTTTATGTTTCTTATCCTTGTCTTTTTGTGTCTTTTCTTCTGCATGTTCTATTTTGTCACTTTTTATATGTTCTATTTTTTTTGTTAATATTGACATATTATTAATTTGTTCTCTTTGCAATGTTTTCAATATTGTTTTGGTGTAAATTCTTTTCATTAATTCGGCGAAATTTGTTATTGCTTTCGTATATTGTTTTTCTTTTTCATTAAGTAATTTTGAAGTATCTTCGCTGGAGTACTCCCCCTCTTTTATGGCTATTAAATCATTCTTTTTTTTCTTGATTTTTTTTATTTTTTCGTCTTGTATATCAATTTTTGCTTTTGTCTTATCTATCTTTTTCTTAACAGTCTCTCGTTCTTTCTGCGCTTGTCCTAGCTCTGTTTTCAATTCTGTTAATTTAACATTTTGGTCTGGAATTGATATTTTTTGTTTTTGTCTACTCTCCTTTATTTCTGTTCTCGCTTTAATTATATTGTTTTCTGTTTGTTTTTTACGTATTATTATTTCTTGTTTCTCCGCTTCTTTTTCCTGTAATTCTCCTTCTTTTATTGCTTTTTCTGTTATAATCTGTTGTTTTTCTTCTGTTATTTTTTCTATCTCTTGTTGCTCCGCTTGTTTTTGTTTTAATTCTTCTATTTTTAGTTCCATTTCTGTTATAGCTTGTCTTTTTTGATTTATGCTATATGATATTTTTAGTATTTCATTTTGTTTTTCTTGAAATGTTTGTATTAAAGCTTCATAATTCTTTTGTAACTCTTCTTGTAACTGTGTGTTTAATGTTTGCTCTGTAATAGCGTTATTCTTTTTAATTTCCGCTGTTTGTTCTTCAAGTTCTCGTTTTTCCCTTTCAATACGTTCTTTTTCTTCATTATATTGATTCTGCAAATCTTCATAATACCCCTTCAACATTTCTTCTTGCGCTTGTGCGGATTCTAATTCTTCTTTTGTTAAATCTGCTTCATATTCTATCGCCGTGAGTTTATCTGACAATGTTTGTAATTCTGCGTCTATTTCATCTTTTATTTTTTGCTCTTCTTCTATTGCTATATCTAAAGCTAAATTTTCTTCATCTATCTGATTTATTTTTTCACGCAAAATTAATGCTTCTTCTTCTTCCATTTGCTCAATATTTTCTCTTATCTTTTTTGTTGCTTCTTCTTCCGCTCTTATCTCATCTTGTATCTTTTTCGCTATTGCTTTTAATCTTGCTTGTTTTTCTTCTTGTTCTTTGTTTGTTTTATCATCTACTAATACTTTTACATATTCATTCTTTGCATAAGCTATATCCAATAAGTTTTGATATATTTTTTCTGCATCTTCATTATCAACACTTTTGGCATACTGCTGGTCTAAATTATTATTATCTGCGTTTACTTCCTCCTCTTCTTCTATAATCTTTATTGTTCGTTGTGGCGAATATATCCCTTGGCTTTGTCTTACTGACTTATCTTTATCAATATTAACAACTTTATAAAAATTGTTTAATCCTATTTCATCTTGTTTTGATATTTGTATCGGTTTTTCTGGTACTTGAATTAAATCTGACGCCGTAATTCTTTGAGAAATTAAATCATGAATATGTTTTACAAAATTTTGCTGGTATTCCTCTGTTTGGGCTTCTTCATTTATTTGTTTTATCGGCATATGTATATCTTGTATTTCTGTTTTTGTTATAGTAGGCACTATAATCGATAGTTGTGCTCTGTTAATTTCTAAATTTTCCTCATTTATCATTTGTGTTGATATTTCTTCTGTTTTTTTCACAATGCCATTAACTGTAAAAGAAATGTTTTTTTCTTGTATTTGCAAATCTTCATCTTTTTTTTCTTCGCTTTCATACGTAATAACTTGGTGTTGTGATTGTTGAAAGATTACCTTAGTCTTTTTCTCTTCTGCATTTAAAGGTGGAGAAATTTCAATAGAAAAATTTGACCCCTCATAAACTAATTCTCCTGTTTCTTTTTTTTCTTTAAATGGTATAGTTTGTGTTTGTGCATCTTGTGCTCCTGGTTTTTCACTTATTATTATTCGTTCTTCGTTTATTTTTATATTATTTTCTTGTTGGTCTTCTCCCTCTTCTTGTTTTATTTCTTGGATTTCTTGTTCAAAATTCTTCTTAATATCTGTGCTTATTTCTGTTGTTATCTTAGGGGTTTGAATTTTGCTTTTTTTCTCATAAATCTTTTCATTAACGTCAATATTTTCGTTATTAATATCTTTTTTCAATGATATTTGTGTTTCATATTTTTCTTGTTCATTATGCAAAACATGACTATATTGTATTATTTTTTCTTCTGGTTTTTCAATTTCTTTATACTGTTGAGAAATATTTTTGCCTTCTTCACTTATTATATCTTTTGAGTATTTTTTAGATATCTGCTCTTCTGTTACTTCTTCTTCCATAATGATATTATTATTACCTAAATTTATATCTTCGTATTTCAATTCTCTATTTTTGTATACAGTCCATAAAAAAGATACCTTATTTATTGTTACTTGACATTGCAAATTATCTTTCATAAAATAAAACTTGTCTGCATAATTTATAGTATAATTGAGGCTGACATTAACAAAAAAAGGAACAATACACTTTATGCGAATTGTTTGAGCCTCTTCATTTACCTGTAGAAGGGAAAAATAAGCTTGTTGTATAAAAAATAGTTTCGTAAATTTATCTTCCTCAAATAATTCAGCCCCCTCAAATGTAAATAATGGTTCACTTTGGTCTATGTCTTCTTCTTCTGTGCTGTATATTCCCTCAATATAGCATTCAAAACCTAGGCTGATTATGTCATCAGTTAAGCAAATGTATTGTTTCGTCGTCTGTGTAGTGTATGTTGTCGGTATATGTTGCATAAAGGGCTTGATTGACAATGTCTGGTACTCTTTTTTCAAAAAATCTTCTTTTTTAAAACTTCTGCGATGGATACTTTTATTTTTGAAAAGTTCTGATTTTAATGTAATATTATCTTTTGCAAATGGCATACCATAGCTAAAAAGTTCGGGTGTCAAGCAATGTGTATGGAAATGTTGTGTGATTAAACATCCTTCTGCAAAATGTGCATTTGTTAAAGTATTTTCTGCTATTTTTTCTCCTGTAACACTTTCTGCTTTAAACGGAACATTATTAATTTGTTGTGCTAATATTTTTTCATATTTTGGATTATCTTGTATTATTATTGGCAATGTTTTTATTGTATACCCTGTTTCTTTTGTGTAATAAATAAGCCCTGTTTCGTTTGAACGAAGCGCTATATTAATTTTTTTATCTACCGGTAATTGTTTATATGTAATTGCCTCTATTACTTCGTTGATTTTATTGCATATAAGTGTATAATTTGTGTCTAATATGCTTTTATCTACATGTTTTTTCAAACTTTTTTTAGATATTTTTTCAATCATTAATTTGCCTCCTGTACAAAAGTGCCTTGTGCGATAACTTCTCCGTAAAATTCTAAGTCTTGTAATTCTTGATTTTCTTCCAAAACCAATTTGATTTTTGTGTCTCTCCATTCTTTTTGCCTAGCTTTCATTTCTAGTACCATTACAAAATCATTGGTGCCATTGAATTTATGATAAAAAATAGGTGCTTGTTCTGTTACCCCTAAAAGTTCGTCTGTATCTTCGTCTATAACCTTAAATTGTATTTGTTGCTCTGGGTCGATTAAAGTGGTGCCCATTATTTTAAAATGTATTTTTTCATCTTTTCCTATAAATTTTAAATATCCTATACAATTTTCTTGTAATTCTCCATTTTTTATTAAATAAAAATCTGCTTTATTACTAGCAAACACAAAAGGTCTTTCAAAAACATCGTCATTTAGTTTGTCTACTGGGATAGTTTCATCTTCTATTATTCCTCCATCTATTGTCCCTATTTCTATCTTATCTGCTGTAAGTTTAAAATCTTGTGCCAATAAATCCGGTGTAATCGTTTGTTCTTGTATATGCCTATTTGTTATAGCATTTTCCTGTATATGGTCGCTTGTTATACTTTCTGGTGCTATATTCGCTCCTGTTATTGCGCCATTTTGTATATGTTCCGTATCTATAAAATTAGGGGGCAATGTTTTGACCGTTGCAACCTCTATATCTTCTGTTTCTAAATCTTTGCCTATTATATTTCCTTCTTCATCAGCATATAAAAATTTATCATAATATTCTGGTGTCAAAGTTTCAATTGTTTTCGTGTCTAATTTATTAACAACATTAATAATTTCATTTAATTTGTCTATAATATTATTAAAATTATCATCTATATCTGATTTCTTTGATGTATTTTGAAAAGTGCTAAACTCTTGGTTATCTCTTCTAATTTTTCCAATTGTCATTTTTCCCCTCCTATAAATCACTACAACTACAACCATTTAATATCAGAAAATTGATTCTTAATGGTGTTATTATTTCTCCTTTAATGCTACCATATACTCCGTCACAAATTATGGGACATGATTTTAAAGCGTCATTTTGTTCACCTGTAAAAAGAAAATCTTCCCCCTCATTTCTGTCTGGTATTGCGTCATAAGCGCCTTGCAATCTTAATGTTACGTTATTTGTTTTTCTTCTATTTTTTAAACTTGTTAAACTACAATCTAACAATTCTTTTTGGTATCCTTCTAATACATAAGACAACGCCACATTCCTATTATGCCATAATGTTCCTATTTGACTTGTGCTTACAAAATCCCATTGTATTTCGATTGGCATTCTTTTTTCGCCTGGTATATAATCATAACCTTTATGTGGGTCAAACTTTAAGAAAAAAACTTTTTTCTCTTTTTCTACAAAAAATTGTGTTTCTCCATATGTAGCTTGTAATATTTTTAGATTATCTCCTATTTTTGTTCTTAATATACTATAATTAAATCCTCCCGTTTCTTGCGGAGTTAACAATAATATCTGTTTCGCATTTCCTATTTTTATGAAAATTTCTTTATTTGTTACATGGACAAACCCCCCTGTAAAGTCTTGTGTTTGTTTTATTAATACAGAAATTGCATTTTCCCCACTTTTGATACGTACAATTTCGGGGATACCACTATATGTTTGTGGATTTAACATTATCATACCTTGATATGTAAGCAAAAATAAACTATTGTCATACCAAAAAATCATATTTTTACTTAATACTCCAACTGGCAAACTTGCTCTATATTTCCCCAAAAATCTTACATTTTCCGGCAACCTGTATTTATAATCAGCGTCTTTATCCTCTGCATTTATGGCATTGCTTGGCAAATTACCAACATCCCAAATTTGTATGCTTTTTGTTCCAATAATTAACAATTTGTCATATAGTTTTTCTAATCCTACTGGATAGTCAATTTCAGTAAAAAATCCTGAAGTATCAACAAATAAGTAATTTCCTAAAGTTAAATCATACCATCGCGTTATATCACCTGGCATAATAGTTCTAAATAAATATATACCTTTATTTAATATTTTTTTATCTTTCTGTATTTGTGCATTACTTACGCCATAATAATAACCGCCTATCTTAATAATGTCGCTTAAAATTGGAGACTCTTGAACAACCATTAGTTTGCCTGTTTCAGTATCAATTTGTTCCGGAGTTAACAACGCATCCAATTTTATTTTTAATTTAGTTTTAACACTTGGTTTCTGCGCTGGTTCTACAACATCTTCGTAAATATCATCTACTTGTTCATTCTCTACTAATACGCCTTTTATTGTCGCTGTATGATATAACAACCTTTTTTCTGCCATACTAATATTCGGCGGTATTATTATTTCATCTATTGCATAAAACAACGCCCATAATTCGTCTTCTGTATTAATTGCATTATCTGGGTTTAAAATATAAGGTTCTATTATTTCCCCGGTTCTTCCGTTTATAAAAAAATACTTCTCTTCTGGATTCGGGACAAAAATATCTGGTATTTCAAATTGTTTAATATCTATTTCTTTTCGTGTGTAATCGCCTGATTGTATAACCGAATCATCCTGAAAATGTAATATTTTTATGTTCTGCCAAGTAGCATTTTTTATAAATGGCGGATATTGCAATTGTATTTCATATTCATAATGTGTTAAATGCCCTTTATAATGTACTATACGCGTTGTTGTTTTTTCTGTTTGCGTAATACCTTTTTCTATTCTCCCCGAAAATAATAAAGCCCCATTTTTTGCATAACCTTTTATTTTTTCTCCTTCCTGCAATAAAATATTCTCAAACTGTGGGGTAAAAGTTACTGTTATATTTTTCTCTTTAGGCAAGTATGTGCTAAATGTATAGCTTCCTCTTGTTTTTACTTCTATTTCTTCCCTTAAAGGTACTATAAAATATCTGTTATTTTCTTCATTCTTTAAAATATTATAAAGACAAACATGCCCGGGCAATATTGTTTTTTGTTTTCCTTCCTGCAATAACTTAGGGCTGTTATAAAATGGGAAAAAAACCTCTTGCTCTACAGTATCTTTTAGATTATAAAATATATCATCATTTTTAAAAAATATTGTGAAAGCATCAATATAAAAATTTTCGATACTATCTTCTTCATATTTTAAAAACAACCCCCCTGTTTCTTCATTTAACGGTAATAATAGTGCCCCATCTCGTGCATATGTTTCGCCCAATTCATCAGTAATTTTAATTTTTGTACTATTTCCGTCTTTTGTGGTATAATATAAATATTGTGACACTTCTACAAATGGCATATCTTTTTCTTCAAAAACACAACGGACTTTTTGGTCATTTTCCACTACGGAGCAAGCAAGCAAATTTACTGTTTTTTGGACTTTTTCAAAAATAAAATACCCTCCGGTATTAATATCATTATAAATTTTTAAAATTTCATCGTCTTGTTTTTTGTCGAAAAAACTCGTAGATATGAGCCCCGCTCTACTATGCGCAAAACCGGTAGAAGAGAAATACATATTCTTATAAAAAATAGTTTGGTTCCCTAACTCCTGTAATGTATTAAAAATTGGATTTAAGTATAAATCAGTATTTAATGTAGGTGTAATAATATTTGCATTTATATTTTTTAAAATCATAATAATTGCTCCATTTGTCTTTTGCTTTTATTAACCCAATTTTCAGTGCAATAAGCCCTGAGCATTTTTTCTTTATCAACTAAAAATTTTTGGTAAAATGTATTATAAACCTTTTGTCTTCCCGTCGCATACATAGTGCTCAATTTATAAACACAATAATCCTGTGCTAGTCCTAATAACTCCTGTGGTAGTAATATTTCATTTTCTTCAAGCTGATTATCTTTTCTTTTAATTTTTTCTGCTAATATAATGACATCTTCTCTTTTGGGCGCAAAAAAATTTTCATCAGTATAATTACAAACAATATGCAAATCATCTGCTTGTAATCTATTATCTTTTACTTTTTGCTTAGGCAATTCTATTATAATAATATTATTATCTATTTTATATTCAATAGGTCTAGATTTAAAAAATACTTCAAATACTTTACTGATTCTCTTATTATAAGTAAGCGATAACCTATAAATACCGTATAAAGACATCGAAGAAAAAACCTTTGTTGCTAAATTAACAAGATTATTAGATAAAACGCCTGCCCACAAATCCCTAAATGGTTTAAATTCTTCTATAATTTCTTGAACTGCTCGTTGTATAAGACGATAATTTAAATTTTCTTCTTTTGATTCCAAAGGTGATAAAGCATAAAAAATATTTTGTACATTGTTGGTAAAAGTATTGACTTTCATAAGATTGTATAACTATTATTTTTCTATAATAATTATACAATACTAAAAATAACTAATTTGTATATATTATTCTTATTAATGCTTTGTCGAAAGCCGATTGTGCTTCGCCCCACTCAACGGTAATTTGACCTTCTCCTCTGATTATTTTACATGCTATATTTGATGAGGGCGTCGTTGTATACTCGTTATTTCCTGTGACATAACATGCTTCTATGTTAGCGCTGATTATGTTATACGGGAAGTGATACACTACGTTAAACTCTTTTGCTTCTTTTTCTTCACCTGTCGGTTTTATTAAGTAATAGCGTTCATAATAATTTTTGAAAACAACCCCTTTCTCTTTTAGCCTGTCTCCAAAGTCAATATTATCATTATCAACTACAATTATTTTTTTATCTCCTATAATCATGCTTTATAATATACCTCCACTGCAATTTGTTGTACGTTAACCGCGGCGTCTGGGTTTGCCGTATACGTCAAGTTCCTTTTGTTATTCGCAAGCGCTAAAACTCCCCCAATGTCCAATGAATAAGTGCCATCATTAAGTAATGCCCATAAAACAGATACTCCTATTATTTCATAAGGGAAATTTTCTAATACTCTCTCCCTTGCTTTCGGAAATATATATATTTTTTTGTAAAAATTTATCATTTTTGTTTGGGGTAATTTTAAAGCGTCTCCATTACTGGACGTTCCTACTGGAACGTTTCGTATATCTATCATTTTTTTATCTGTAATAATCATTTTTTATAATTCTCCTCTATACTGTCCAATTAGCCATTACTTTATTCCATGTGAAAGAATGAATAATACCAACTTCCGGCATAGAATATCGTAAATTAGGATTATGCTCGAATGTCGGAATATTTGCATTGTTTTCAGTAATCAAAGCCTCGTCCCTTGCGTCTGTTTCTTTAAACTTTCCCGAAAAATAACCTGGGAATCTTGGCGCTTCTGCCCCATGCACATATTCATATTGCAATTCTATACGTTTTCCGCCTCTATTTTCAACGGTTTCTATTAAATCGGTAAAACCATAACCTTCTACCAAAGCACTAGCTGCTAAAAATACGCCATAAGACACGCCAAGCGGAACGTTTGATAGCATAACTCCTTCTTTACGGTACAAATCAATATAAGGACAATAATAAACATCAACTCCAAAAACCGTCCCCATATAATCGCCCAATGCAACTGGGTTTATCAATCTGTCACTTGGAAGTGTACGTGCATTATGCAAATATGTAGCTCTGAAAAATTCATCACTTAACAATTGGTCGCGTGCATTTTGGTCAATTAAAAAGATAAAACGTGTTGTTTGGTCAAATGGCAAAACTCCGCCTTGCAACATGCCTGCGCCCATTTTTGAGGCTCCATACTCATTAAATAAAGCCATATCACGTAACCTTCTGATATGTGTAACATTCATTGTACGGTCTGGTAGTAACGCTGCATTTAAAGCATTATTAGGTGTTATTGCTTGCAACTGGGCGTTTAAAGTAGCATTGCTATTATATCGATAAGCTAATTTGTCTCCTACAAGAGTTCTACAAGCTAAAGGCATATGACCTACTACAGTCCCTTCATATCCTCTTGTTAATGCTCCAAATAAATTTTGATTAATTTCTTCTTTTGTAACATCTGTCAATGCTTGCTTTACTACATTAACTTGGTCTACCAAAAGTTTTGTTAAACTTTCACGGCTTCTATAATTAGGGTATTCAATAACATGTCTCCTTCTTACGCCTTCAAATCTTGTAACAAATGGATATTGTTCTAATGCTTCTCCGCTTTCTTCTAAATTACCTGCAATCAACGGCTCATTTTTTCCTGGCGTTAATCTGGATACCACAGTAAAGGTCACTGTATTACTATGTACTATTGAGCCTCTCCCGTCATCTGGTAATTCTTCCCCTGCCAAAGTATAACTCTGTATAAAGCTATTGGGACTACTGCCTCCTTCGCCTCTTAAGCTTTCTAAAATACTTGTTTGAAAACTATTGGCATAAAACCAATCTTGCACATATTTTCTTTTTCCGTAATACTCTTCATGTGCAATACTTGTACTTCCTTGAGCCTTTGGGTCTTGCAACCATTCTGGGCGTCCTAAAGAATGTACAACCGAAGTATCAGCGATATTATTTCTTGCCATTTTTTACCTCCTATTCTTCTTTTTTTGACAAAACATAATCTACAAAATAGTCATCTGCTTTTTCTGTATCCATATCAGCACTATGATAAGGGTTCTTTTTGGGATAAGTGCGTCCTGCATAAGCGCGTTTTGGGTTATCTGTTTCTTTTTCTTTAGCCAATATTGTATTTTTCATCTTTGTTTCTGCCATTTCTTGCCTCATCTGGTCTAGCTCTTCCTTTTGGTCAAGTACTATTTTTTCAAACTTATCCAAATAAGCATCTAAACCTCCCGCTTTCTGAATTAAGCCATAACGGCTATTATCAAAATATTCTTTACCTTTGGAGAGAAAAAATAAAGCTTGATTTTCAACATCTTTTCCATTTTTCGCTTCTCCTTTTAGCTTCTCCCTCTCCTCAGTACTCAAATGTTTATAGTAATCTTCAAAAGCGTCAATATATTGTTTGCTTGACGCATTATATTTCTGAATATTTTTATAACATTCATCTCCTACCAATTCATGAAAATTATTATCATAAGTTAGTGGAGTACTTTGCTTGGTTTGTTGTTCTGCTGTTGCTTGCTTTTCTTCGTTAAGCAATTGCTCTAATTTTTCAGTAGAATTATTATTCTCTGCCATAAGTGTTTACCATCTCACTAATGTTTACAACAATTATATTATACTATATTAGAATTATTAATTTGCTCTTGTTGAATGGCATAATTACTTTCATTAGATTGCATTATTTTATTCAATTCTTCTTTCATTGCTTTAGGATTAGACACAAACAAACCTAACAATCTTTCTGATTGTAAAGCCAATGACGCTATTGGACTATTTAACAACTCTATTAAATTTTCTTTTTCTTTTTCTTTCATTGTCATCTCAGAAGGAGTTTGTTTTATAACTATGTTCCATTTCATACAAGTTATATCATTTTTTACTTTATAAGTATTTGTATTATTATCTTCTATTACTTGATTTAGTACTATTTTTCTTGCATTTTCTTCTCCCCTCATATTAATAACTATGTCTGTTTGCAAACTACTTTGCAATTGCTGTAATATAAAAGTACCTATCTGTTTTTTAAAGCATTTAAAGTTGTTAAATATAAATGCTGTGCTTCGTAGGCTATTAATATCACGTTGTTGTAATGCTACTCCCGAAATTGCATTTGTCGGGACTCCTTTGCTTTCATCCTCTAACCCAGTGACTTTTTTCAAATAATCGTTAAATAAGTTCATAAAACCTATTTGTTGTGCTACCACATCATTCGATTTTTGCACTTCATATCTATCTTCGGGAGCTAAAAAAATAACACTGTTAGGCTGTGTTAATACTTCCGGGGCTTCTTCATATTTGGCTCTATCTGCTGTACTTCCAATATGCAATATAGTTTTTTCTGCATTTGCATAGGCTATTGATTTTGATAAAGCCATATTAAAACCGCTTTGTACAGACACAACGCTTTCTAACAACCCCTTTGGTACTGCCCCATCAACCCTATTACAACTAAAAATAGCTATTGGTATTTTTCCATTAATTACTAATGGTTCTTGTACAACACTTTTTACTATTCTACCTTGTATTATAGTAGTCATAGTATTAATAGTAATTGGTACTTCTTTAGAATTCTGTAATTTTTCGCCTATCTTCTTATCTAATGTGTAAAACAAATCGCCATTTAAATAACCTTGATAACCATCTCTTACTTCAATGCCATGACGGATAAAAACTCTATGATTAAAATTGTCATCATTTGTTAAATCATTTGCTAAACGATTCAAACTATTAAAATAATCATCTGTTGCTTTTGTAAACTTTAACTTTTTAAACTCCGTCTCGCCTAATAATAATCTAATAGCTGTTTTTGGCAAATCTTCCCATGTATAAATGCAATATTGGTTAGTAAATTGACTAGTCTGGTCGTAAAAATCAAAGGCAATATTTAAAGGCGAAATATGTTTTATTTTTGGTATATCTCTGTCATAAAAAACACGGCAAAATCCTAAACCGCCTATCAATCCGTCTCTAAAGGCTAATCTTATATTTTGCGCATATTCTTCATCACTTTGTATATCATAAAAATATTGATTTAACGCTTCTTCACATTCTCCTGCTTCTTCTCCTGTGGCATTAACTTGTACATTAATATCATAACTTGTCTGCATTTCTATTCCTTGTATTGTGTGTATTAAAGGAGATACTATATTACATTCTATTGGCTGTATATTTCTCTTTTTAAGATTCTTTAAACCTCTGCTGTTTATACCTTCTTCGCCTAAATAATATCTTAAATTTCTAATATGCATTGACCGCCAATACACAAAATCTGGGTTTTTTATTAAGTTTTTATATTCTTCATTGAGTTCTTCTATATCTAATACTTGTGGTTTTATTTGCATTGCTAATATTTTTAAAAACTTATCAATAAAATGATACTATATTATTTACATTTGTGATTCATTATCTCTTTTCATTTCATTCCAAAGACACTAGATTGTTAGTATCTCTTTTCATTTCATTCCAAAGACACTACATTAATTCCGGCACCGCCATTAGGTTTATATAACTGCATTTTACTAGCACCTATATCAATTTTATTTAACGCATAAAAACAAGCATCGATTATATGGTCATTAGCTTTAATAATTTTGTTATTTTCATCACGTGCGTATTGGTCAAATTGTTCTAACGCTTTTACACAACTTTTACATATATGAAATTTATTTTGTCTTTTTAATAAATAAATTTTATTTATTGCGTGATTTTTAGCTTGGTTTGCTTTCTCTGCTTTTAATATATTTAATTTTTCTTCGTCTCTTAAATATTCCAACGCACTTTGTCTTTCATAATTCTCTCCTCCTCCTGCTGGGTCGCATACTATGGGAACGCCCGGGACTGTATTAAACATCACTCTTAAATTAGTACCGTGTTCGTCTAACCTCTTGTTAGTTTGCAAATAATCCCTTATCATATATATATGCCCGTCTGGACTTTGAGTTAAAAAACATGCACCCCATGTACCATTAGAAGTAGCGGACGGGTCAACCCCTCCTATATTCTTCCATTCTAAAGGTATATCATAAACACTTATATCGTCCGTTATAATCTCATCAATACAAAATTCAAAAACTCTCCCTTGTCCAAATACTGGTATTCCATATTTACGTGCTGGCAATTCCCACGCCGGATAATCTTTTTCCATCTTCCTTATTTCTTCTTCACTTAAAAAAGGATTATCCGCCCAACCTGATTGTGTGTAAAAAGTATAATCATTGACTGTATCTTTTTCTTTTCCTTCTATAAAATATTTAACTAACTCTGTTTTTCCTTTACCTGCCCATTGTGATATAAATAAAAAAGTTTTTCTTGTTTCTCCTGCGTTGTCTTTCATACCTGCTAAACGGTTTAAACATTCTTTAAATACTGCATATGGAGGTTCTTCGTCTATAAAAATGCAATCTATACCATTAAACCCTTGAAAATTACCCGCCCCCTCTTCTGCTGATTTAAAAATAATTGTACTGTCTCCGTCATATATTTTATTAGTATAATGTGGTATAAATATTTTTTCATAAAGTCCCTTGACTCCTGATTTTAATATTGAATTAGTATAAAATAATAAATCTTGTTTCCTACCACTAGTACTTTCTCCATTTATCAAATAATTTTGGACTATATCTCTACTCATTGTATTTGTCAAAGATACAACAATAATTTTTACTGGATGTTCAAATTTATATCCGTCATACTGGTCGGGATAAACCCCCGTTGCTAACCATCCGCATAACTGCATCATTGAACTGGTTTTTAATGACCTAGTCCCTCCCAACCACATTAAATTTCTTGCTCCTTGTTTTGTCGCCTTTACTATTCTTGATAATCCGGGGGCAATATATTGCCTATCTACTAATAACTTTTGCCCCTTATAAACTAAATTACTGTTAGTCAAACAATCATTTTTTACTTGTAGCATATATTTGCCCCAATACTACCAAACACGCTATACACATTACAATATTAATAGCAAAAGCCCTATGCATCCCGAATACATCACAACTTAAGCCGAAAAAACCGCCTCCCAATAACAAACATATTGAATTGCATAAATTATATATACCATGTGCCGTACCTAATAAATCTTTTTTTGTTACTTCCGATATTTGCGCTGGAAAAACACTGGAACAAACGACACTATAAGCGCCTAAGCATAACATTCCCAAATAACATCCTGTCGAAGACAAGAAACCACTACCGGTAAAAGAAAGAAATAGGAAATTTAGTATAGCAATAATAAATGTAAACAATCCACACTGTAACACTGTCAAACTCTTCACTATTTTCTTACTCAAAGCCGTACCAATTAAGTAAGCGCTTGTAATAGCTCCAATATGGAAAACCGCAAAATAAAATGGAGTACACCATGCTGGCGACTGGCTATGTTTAAAACAATATAATATTCCCATAGTATCGCTAATTCTAAAGATACTACATAAACTACTAATTAATAATATTTTATAATAATCTTTAGTTAATAATTTACTTTGTGACAACATCTGCTTTAGGTTTATTAGTTGATTATTTGTTTGATTATTTGTCCGCCCAACTGCTTTGTAATTCTTATATAACTTAATTGCTAAATAAGACGCCATTACTCCCGGTATTAATGAACATAAGAAAACCATTTGATAATCTTGTAAGAAATAATATAACACGCCTGCTAATATACTGCCTAATAAACAACCAATACTTCCAAACATTACACGTTTACTAAAACTTTTAAACTTTTGACTTACAGTCATCCCATTAGTATAAACTGACATTAATGAGTCACGTGGCGTTGCTTGCAAAGCATTTCCTATACGTTCTATTATTTTCCCTCCAAACAACCATGGCAATGTTCGTGCCGTTGATTCTACTATTTTTATCAAGGTTATTGCTATTATCCCCATTCTATATATACCTACGGGATTATGCCCATTATGTACTCTTCTGTCAAAAAAAACACCTGATAATAATTTTACAAAATAGTTCATCCCATCTACAAATCCTTCTAACACTCCTAAAGCGGTAAAACTGAGCATTAAACTAGTTTTTAAATATATCCCAAAATAGCTAAAAACTATTAAATTACTACAATTTATCAATAGGCTTATCCAACTAATTAATTGTATATTACGACCTTGTTCCATATTATCCATTAAAAAACACCTTTTTTTCAAAACAAAATTAATAATTTAGTAACTAGTTTTATTCTAGCATACGTTTTATAATATAAAAAAGGGGCAATGATAAAAAGTGAAAGGCTAAAAACATGTACTCTTCCAAGGGCACAAAATACACAGAAGAAAATTTAAAAGCATTTAAATATTATAAAAAACGTCTAGAAAATGAAAAAACCGCGCAAAACAAACGTATCTTTTTAGATTGGCGTATTTGCACAATGCCTAATGATATTAATTATAAAGTGTGGCAAAAATTAAGGGCTGAATTAACAACACCTTTAGAAGAAGAAAGTATACAAATATTAAATAAAATAAACCAATTATTTTTATTTGGAAAAACTCCCTTGCAAATACCCGAATATACCGAATATTTTAAAACAAAATTACCATTATTTAAAAAATATCAAAAACAAATATTACCAGCAGAATTTAAACCATATATACAATATGACATGAAAGAATTAGCAACAGTGCTACTTCGTTCTTTTCTACTTCGTTCATTATATAAGTCAAATAAATGGCAAAAAAACAAGATGAAAATGGAAGAAATAAAAATACTTAATAAAATCAATTTATATTATAACTTAACAAATCTTGCGGAATTTTTCGCACAAAAACTATCAGACGATATCTCATTTACAATTTTCGCAAAAAATAAAATACTAATATAAAAGAAATTAAAATACTATACTCTAATTTAAGAGCATAGTATTTAAGGCATTAATTTCAATAAAAATTTGTAAAGTAGTTGCTACTGTAAAAGCTGTCTATAACAAAAAATAAAGCGCATTAAACTATACTTTCAAAAACAAACTATACAAAATACAGAATTTACTTTTTTTTATATAGTTTATCACTAAAAGCATTGTAATCAATTTAATCAATCATATAAAAAAGATTTAAAGCCCATCACTGAGACACAAACACTAAAACTTCTGATTGTCTCAGCTCTTGAATATGTACATTATCCAAAAGCCCAAAAGTTTTAAAGTTCGGCATTTTCAAATTGTTTGAGACAATTAAAACAATTCAAAAACCTTTAAACTCTTTTCTACTCTTTTAGTGTATCATCATTCACTTTTTGTGTCAAGTATTTTTTCTTTTTTTGTTACTTTTTTTATTGCTGTTTTTACTACTTTTTTTTTCGCAGCCCTTTTTATCTCCTCAGTTATTTATTTAATCAATTCCTTACCTATTTTCTTCTACCTTTTTATTCGATAGTCTCGTGGTTTTTGATTCGCCATCACAGACACGGAAATAGTTAAAGCATTTAAACTCTTAATTTGTTGGACTATTTTGCATTGTTTCATCGTGTTTCTTTTAAGGCTTTGGCACCCGCTTTTAGTCTTATGGAAGCATTGGCGTTCTCTGTAATGTAATCCGTGATTACACACATTCCACGATGTATCAGCGTAGTTTTATTACTACATGACTGATAAAATGCATTTTTTTTATGTTGTGTCTATCTCACTCTTTGCAATTATATGTTAACACACACTCACTTTGCATGTCAAGACAAAAAATATAAAAAAATATAAGGTAATTTAGCAATTCTTAGTGTTGTGCATATAGAAATAGAATTTTTATCAGTTTTAAAAGCCGTACAATAGCATAATTGCTCACATATGATAAATATATATCTACTCAAATAAAAAACAGAAGATAATACTCTGATACTCATTAATGTAGATTAATTTATTTTGGTAAAGAATTGAAAGAGGTACGAAGAATGATATTATTATTACCTAAATTTATATCAATGAGTAGTACATACCAATATAGACAATTTTATTTTGGTGAAGAATTAGCAAAGGAGATAAAAAGGGCTATCGCCCTTTTTCCCTTCTACAGGTATTAGGTATTTACCGCGGTTTAAACATTGCCCTTTTTGACATTTGTGTTATAAATGTTTAAATTGGCGTAGTTTACACATGGTTACCTCATACCTTTAGAGGAAGAATTTGTAGGTAATTTATTTAGTCATTTGTGTAATATAGGTTTAATTGTAGTTAAAGAATTTACTTATGTATAAGGCAAAGTAACTAAGTTATACTACGTTATTATTTAAGGTAGGTAATAATACTGTTTAAACAGTAATATATTAACGTGACGCTTTTTTATGTAGCCTTTAGCGAAATAAAAAAAGTGTTGTCACTAATATTAATACAATAATTTATATAGGTAAGGTAAATAAATAAACTAATACTTTATTTAAGCATCACTGCTGTTAATATACACTGTTTTTTTTATGGAGCATTTAGCGGAAATAAAAAAAACAAGTGTTGTCACTACTGTTAAAGTAGTACTGTATAAAGGTAAGGTAATAATTCAGTAGAATAATTTACCGGTAAGAGAAGAAATGTCACTAATGTTAATATAGTAGTTTATAGGTAAGGTAATAACATGTTAGAATCTATACTAGTCTAGAAAGTAATGTAATAGGTAATAAACAATACTTTGTAAAGATAAAACCTTTAGAAGAGAAGTATTAGAGTTTTATATTGGTAGTATGTAGAAGTAAAATCAATTTATGGCAATTGTATTAACATTTATCTTATTGTGATTTATTCTATTTTATTTATTAATACTCATCTTATTGTGATTTCTTATTAACACTCCTCCCAAGGAGTCTCATCTGCTAAAATGATAGTTTTTTTAACTGTAGTTTTTACTTCATCTATATAATCAACTTTAAGGTTTCTAGTACGTAATATATAATCGTTTATATCATCGCCAATAAAATAATCAATACTTTGTTTATTACTATTTCGTTTATTTATACTTTGTTCATCTGCGTATTTGTAAGTATTGTTACTGCTGTTAATTCCGTTACTGCTGTTTATACTGTTAATGTTTTTATTACTGCTGTTTATATTGTTACTGTTTATATCACTGTTGTTTTTTTCTTCTTTTGCTAGATTTTGTTCCCAATAACAGTTATGTTGTTTACCGTGTTGTGTCTGTTCTTGAACAGTTGTTATGTTTTTTTTATTCTTTGGAAAAGAATAAAAAACATAACTGTTTTTTACACCACTACCATGAACTTTTTTGGAATTAAAAAAAGAAGTTTTTGAATTGAGTGCATTATCGGTATGATTAACATTAGCATTATGAGTATTATGCTTATTAGCTTTATATTGCTTTATGAGATATTTTGTTCTGATTTTGTGTCTGATTGTTTGCTTTCTGATTGTCTTATAAATTTGTGCCCATGTAAAACCTTGTTTGTGCATAGCGTTAATTTTTTGTTGTAATCTAAAAAATACAGATGCTGTTTTGTTCCATTTTCCATTTGTTTTTCCAAAATAATGTAATAAGAGATAATGTCCCATTTTGGTAAGATGAAAATAATTACGTGTTCTGATTTTGTTGTCTTTAAATGTCTTTGAAGTTTTTGTCTTTTTTGCTTTAGTAACTAGTTTACGTGTAATAATTTTTAAATCAATAAGCAAATGTATTAGTTTAGAATAAACATAATCACTGATATGAAAACCAAAAGCGTCACATAAATCACCAGTTATACTTGTGGTTATATATTTAACTTTTTTGCCCAATATGTTAGTTTCTGTGTAGAATTTACCAGTATGGTATTGTATACGTGGTTGTTCTTTGTCTTTGCACATTTGTGAACCAGTAAGTTTAAAACTTCCTTTGTTGAGTAAAAAACTATTATAAAACATTTTTAATAAGAAGTGTAATAATTCACTTTGTAATTGTGTCTTAATATTTAATTCTTCTATTGTTATATTTGTATTATTTAATTTATTATATACATCAACAAATTTTTCTAGTTTATTAGAGTTTTTTAAAAAGGCATTACGTTTTTTATGTAACATTATTGTTTTAGGTAATGTATATAACATATTACTTCGTGATGTGCAAATATTTGCCATACCATTTTCTATATTTATTATAACATACATATATAAGAGAATGCAAGTATATAATGCAAAAATATTTTTTTATGTTTTTTCAAAAAAAAAGTATTGACATTAAGGAGGATAATTTTATATACTGATAATGAAAGGTGAAGGGGGCAAAAGAAAAGGAAAGCCCCAAAAAAAAAGGTGAAAAAATGAAAAAGATTAATGACTATAAAAACTTTAAAAAGTATATAATAACAAGTTTAGAATTATTGTCAAAAAGTATAGGACAAGCAGATGATACTGTTGATGTTAATGCGATTGTAGATTTTGCTACTGTTTTTGTCTCACGCATTATTCCAAATGTCACTATAACACGAAATGACATGGCTAAAGCAAAAATATATGCAGTAAATTATATTAAAGCATTGGTGAGAGGAGAATATAAAAAAGAGGCAATAAGAGCATTAACAAATATTGTAATAGATACAATAGAATCTTTTGAATATAAAGAGAAATACACAAAAAAGCAACAATATCATAAAGCATTAACAACGTTTTTACAATTAGTGTTTTCGCTGAATTGGTTAAATAACAAAATAAAAGGTACGCCATATACAACCACTATAACAAGTATATTTTAAGGAATGATGGGAGGAAAAAATGAATTTAGAATATTGTGCTATGGGAATGGTATCGTATGTGTTAGCAAACAGTACGTTAAAAGAATTTAGGACAATATTAGCTTTGAGGAAACATGGAAAGAGTTATAAGGCTAATATGCACACGTTTGCAATGAAAGTAATGGCAATGATTGGGCTATTTATAATAGCAAAAAAATATAATTTATTGTAAAGGAGAAGAAAAAATGAACGCATGTATAGAAATAGTAATAGAAAAAGCATTTGATATATTGAAAGAAAAGTATTTTAATAATGTGTTAATAGAGAATAATTGGGAAATATTATTTAAGAATTTTACACATGTTAAAAAAGACGAAATATTAGAAAGAGCAAGTGAAGTAGATAATGATTTTATGGCAAAAATTGCACAAAAAATAGATGATGGTAAAACAATAAACATGTTAGATACTTGTACTTTTTTAAAGCTTTACCAATTGAAAAAAGAAGGGGTTATATAATGTTGAATGAACAAAAGAAAAATGTGTATAGCAAAATTATGGGGGTCAGTATTGACCTTTATAATTTAAAATTGGCAAAAACTGGTCATAATAGTTTTTTAAAATTTAGTTATTATGAGCTAAGTGATTTTTTACCACAATTATATAAATTGTGTTATAATGCGGGTTTATGTATAAAAATAGATATATTAAACACAATGGGTAAATTAACTATAATAGACGTAGAAAATGGTGAACAAGTTGAATTTATACATGAATTTCATGGGGATACTGGTCAAGCAGACAAAATGGACATAATACAACGTGAGGGATGTATATCGACATATATGAGGCGTTATTTATTAATTAATGCATTTGGTATAGTAGAGCCTGAAACGTTAGACAATACTAATTATACAATGGCGACAAATAAACGTAGTACAAAAACAAAAAAAACTGATAATAGTGAAGTAGTTACAAAACATGACAATGAAGATGAGGAGAATAAAAATGAGCGAAGTATTAATAATGATATTACCCCATATATAGAAGATTTACAAGCAAAAATAGATATGTTGCAAATTGCCCCAAATAAAGAAGCTTGTGCTGATTTGTTCCGTTATTGTAATAAAAAGGGATTGACAAAAGAAGTAATAGAGAAGTTCCCCGCTTTAAAAGCGCAATATAAGAGATTATTGGCTATTTGGTTTAAAGTAAAAGAAGGGGACGAAGTAAAAGAAAGGAGTATTTAAAAATGATGAATATAATAAATATAACAGAATATATTAATAATAATATAGTAAAAATATATAATAAAGAAAATTCAAGTACTTTAAAAAGTATTTTGTATGATATGCGTCATAATAAAGATGCATTATTTCTAATAATGGGTGAAAATAAAGGAAAAATATATACAGTAAAAGATTATAAAATTACTAATAATATTTGGGATTATACAGTGGCGCAACGTGTACTTATTAGAAAGACAATGAGCATAATAAGAGAACGTAATAAAGAAGATACAGAAAAAAAATTAAGTAGTCGTACTATATGCGGAGCTAAATTACGGTTTTTTGTGAACGTAAGCAAGATGCATGAAATCAAGACCTATGAAAGTTGTTATAAATGGTTATTGCTTTACGTATGTTACGGGGTTAACACAGATTTGCGCCCGTTGTTTAAAAATATCTTTTTGCCTATTGAATTATTTAAACATGAACAAGGAACAGACTTGTATACATATGATATAAGAGGTATTTTTTTTCTCCTACAGGTAAGAAAATGGTTTTTGCAAATAAACAAGCTTTATAGAAAAGGCGTGAATATAAATGATATTACTTTATCAGATTTAGAAAAAATAGCTACAAATAGTTGGGAAATGCTACGAGAGTTAAAATATGTAGAGAATATACAGAAAAAAAATAAAGAAGAGGTTATTGACTTTTACCAGAGAATAAGCGATAATGAAATTATAGGAGAGAACGGTGAAAAATATTATCCACGGAGTTTATTAGCTAATTTATTAGGGTATAGATCAATTACCGCTTTAGAACCGCGAAGATATCCGCAGTTGACATATAAAAAACTAGACGGAAAAATATATTTATTATGGGATGATATTTTGAAAAAGTTTTGTGAAGAAAAACTGAAAAAAACCGAAGTTTAAAAGGAGATAAGAATGCTATATTTTGCTACTGTTGAAGAAGCCAATGATTATATCAATCAAAATTTAAGCGCAGTTTATTCTATGTTATTTTCAAATGAGCCCCCACGGCATGGGGGACGTGCTATTAGATGCATTAATCCCGCACATAGCGATAAACATCCAAGTATGTATTATTATGAAGCCATGGGGAAAAAACCACGTTTAAAGTGTATGTCTTGCGGAGTATTGTATGATTCTTTTGATTTGATAAAGGAAGTATTACACGTAGAAGGAAAAGAATTATTTAAGAAAGCTTATGAAATGTTCCAAATAAAAATAACAGGTGAAAAGCAATACGAAAATACAAAAAAACAACAAAATAATATAGTATTACCCAAAGAATATGAAGTATTACAAAATATAAGAAGATTACCGGTAGAGCCAATAAGTAACGAACGAATAACGCCGTCTGAAGACTTAAGCGAAATATTTGACCGTTGTAATAAATATTGTTTAAATAACAAAAGATTATTAGAACATTATCAAAAGAGGGGATTTGATGCAGCCTTGATAGGAAAGAAGAAACTAGGCGCAATCCCCGAGTATAATATGTTAATAAAGAACCAAGGTGATAAAGTGAAAGAGGACATTAACAAATTATACACTTATATAATACCATATAATGATAATTATTTCATAGCAGAAATTAATGACCGTTCCAAAATAGATGAATATAATGGCAAATATAGAAAAATGAAAAATATTACAGCTCCAATATATAATGAACAAATATTAAGTAAAAATATTAAAAATAAAATAATTTTTATAACAGAGGGAGTTTATGATTGTCTTAGTATTGAAATGGTATCAGAATTTGAAGGCATTGCATTAAATGGCGTTGGATATCATGCCTTTAAAGAGAAAATCAAATTAATAGCAGATAATTTAAAATATAATAATGTAGGTTTTGTAATAGCTTTAGACAATGATGAAGCAGGCGAAACTAATGCAGTGAAGATACAACGTTTACTAAAAGCTTTAGGTTTGCCATTTGTAAAAGCCGAAGACTATGATTATAAAGATTTTAATGATTTTTTAGTAAAAGACAAAAGCGGATTTGCTGATTATATACAAAAACAATATCAATCGTTACAAATTGAAATAATAAATATTGCAAATACGATAACTTTTAATGATTTGCCTAAAAAAGATATTATCGCAAAAGAAGCAAAAGATATTAAAAACAATTATGATTTTTTAACGGAATGCGGTTTTATATATTTTTTGTTAACTTCAGATTGTAATTATTGTTATTCGAAAAGCCGTGAAGCAGGTATTGACCCCACTTATTTTAGCAATACATTACATAAAATAATTTTTACAACTATTGGGAAATTAGTAACTAATAATGATTATGTTGACCAATTTATATTATCAGGGGAAATTGAGAAAACTTTAGGGAAAGACTACAGCGAACATATTAATGAATATTATGAAAAAGCGTTTAAATATATGGGAAATTTGCCAGAAGAGAGGAGGGAAAAAGCCTTTATGACGTATATTGAAAAAATGAAGGAAAATTTAATTAAGAAAAAGATATTATCATGTGCAGTAAATTTATTAAAAATGGGACGTGAATTTGCCACAACAGAAGAATTAAAAGAAGCAGTAAAAAAGATAAATCAAGAAGTTTTATTACTTGATACGACTTTAGAAGAAGAGGACGATATTGATACAGCTAATAATTTTTTTGATAGACAGCCAGGAACAGTAGAAGGATTAAATACAGGGCTTACAACATTAGATGCTAAAATTGACGGTTTAAAAGAAGGCAATTTAATAGTTATTGCAGGACGTCCCGCAATGGGCAAAACAGCATTCGCAGGATGTATAGCAGAAAATACAGCTAATTATTATAACCAAAAAGATATTAAACAAAAAGGAGGAAAAGTGTTGTTTTTATCTTTAGAAATGACAAAATCTGAAATGTTGTTAAGAAGTATAGCCCGTAACTACCAATTACCTTTAGAAGAGATAAGAAAGCAGAAATTTTTGAATAATGAACAAGCTATTCAAAAATTGGACAAAATTAAAGATTTGGTATATAACAAATTGCCGGTAGAATATCACACGCCAAAGAATCGCAATTTTGAGAATATACGTACATTAATAATTATGAAGGTAAAAACTGATAATGTGAAAGTAGTAGTGATAGACCACATGCAACTATTACAAACAACAGATGGTACTTTTAGCAATAGGTCATTAGAAATAGCATATATGTCAAAGTGTTTAAAACAATTGGCAGTAGATTTAAAGATTAATATCATTTTATTAGCACAATTAAACCGTAAATTAGAAGGAAGAGATAGCAAAAAACCAGTAATGAGTGATTTAAGAGATAGTGGAGGCATTGAAGAGAATGCGGATGTGGTAGCATTATTATACAGAGAATATTATTATAATAGAGACCAAATCCCCGAGGACTTATCGCCACAAGAAGTAGAAAAAATTAAGAGAAAAGCAGAATTAATAATAGAAAAAAATAGACACGGGGAAACAGGTATTATTCCATTAATGTTTTATGGAGAAACATATACGTTTGTTGAAGGAGGTAAAGATGAATAACTTAAAGATGAATAGTCAAAATATTTTATATAAACAAGCCGTTGAAGAGTATACTGATAGGAAAGATTGGCGCGTTAATGCCAATGCTAATTTAAATTATAGTATTGGGGGATTAATTCTCCATTTAGCAGGAAAAGCAACAGCGAATTATTGGCTTAATGAAATTTACCCCTTACAGGTAAAATTAAACCATGTCAATGGGGATTTTCATATACACGATTTGGATTTTTTGGGGGGATATTGTGCAGGATGGAGTTTGCGCACTTTATTAAATGAAGGGTTTAATGGCGTTCCCTCAAAAATAAGCTCCACGCCTCCAAAGCATTTGTCGACGGCTTTAATGCAAATGGTTAATTTTCTCGGTACTTTGCAGAATGAATGGGCAGGGGCTCAAGCATTTAGTAGTTTTGACACATATTTAGCGCCATTTGTCAAACATGATAAGTTAGATTATGCTCAAGTGAAACAAGCTATACAAATGTTTATCTTTAATCTTAATGTGCCCACAAGATGGGGAACACAAACACCATTTACTAATATCACTTTAGATTTGCATTGCCCTAAAGATTTAAAAAATGATTATCCATTAATTGGCGGACAAGAAGTTGATTTTACCTATGGTGATTTACAAAAAGAAATGGATATGATTAATAAAGCATTTATAGAAACAATGATTAGCGGAGACTCAGAAGGACGTATATTTACTTTCCCAATACCTACATATAATATAACTAAAGATTTTGATTGGGATGGGGAAAATACTGATTTATTATTTGAAATGGCAGCCAAATATGGTATTCCTTATTTTCAAAACTTTGTTAATTCTGATTTAAATCCCTCCGATGTGCGTAGTATGTGTTGTCGATTACAATTAGATGTTAGAGAATTATACAAACGCGGAGGGGGGTTATTCGGCTCAGCCGAACAAACAGGCTCTATTGGAGTAGTTACTATTAATATGGCACGTTTAGGCTATTTGTCAAAAACTAAAGAAGAATTATTAAATAAATTGGAAGTATTATTAAATAATGCCAAAGGAAGCCTAGAAATAAAAAGAAAAAAACTTAATGAATTTTTAGAACAAGGATTATACCCATATACTAGACGTTATTTAGGGCAATATAATCACCATTTTTCCACTATTGGGGTAAATGGTATGAATGAAATGGTACGAAATTTTACAAAGGATGAATGGAATATTGCTTGTCCTAATGGCAAACAATTAGCATTAGAAATATTAGATTTTATTAGAAGAAAATTAAAAGATTTTCAGGAAGAAACGGGTAATTTATATAATTTAGAAGCTACGCCGGCAGAGGGTGCAATGTATAGATTTGCACGTGAAGATAAAAAGCGGTATAATGATATTATACAAGCAGGCGATTCTAGAGATATCAAAAAATTTCACTCGTATTATACTAACTCGTCTCAATTGCCCGCTTGGTATACGGAAGATATCTTCGAAGCATTAGACCATCAAGAAGAATTACAGTGCGCATATACTGGCGGAACTGTGTTCCATTGTTTTTTAGGCGAAAGAATTTCCAATTCTACAGTATGTAAAAATTTAGTAAAAAAAGTTTTAAGCAAATATAAAATACCATATTTTTCAATAACGCCTACTTTCTCCGTATGTCCTAAACATGGATATTTAGCAGGCGAACATGAATATTGTCCTAAATGTGACGCTATAATTATGGCTCAGTCGGCTCAGTAGTTTGCGAATCAACGTTATTACTTTGTTCATTACTACTTTGTTCATTATTTTCCGGTAAAGGCTCAAAATTACTGTTATTAAAAGTGCAATAAGTTACTACAATTGTAGCTTTTGCCCTTGTATCATCAACAGAAAAAATTAAATTAGCATTAGGTTTTAAAACTAACCCTTCTAAAGTTGTAAGTGTTGTAGTTTGTAGGCTTGAGACAAATAGCCCATTATATAAAACATATTGCTCTTCTATTTCTCCTTCTAAAGGTTGTGGTACATAATAAATTTTATAACTACTATCATAAGTTGTGTTTTGTACTAAAACCATTTTTAATATTTGCTTTGTTTTATTAATGTCACTATTTTCATTAAATATAACATTATATTCTTCACTATTAGTTATTATTGTAGTTGTATTATAATCAACAAAAGGATATATAATCATTTTTCCTTGTTTTTCGTATGGTAATGTATTAATATCATAATAGCATATATTATATGCACAACATTTATGGACAAAGTATTAGTCAACCAATTTGGTCAAGATATATTAACATCATGTATAGAATTATTCAAACTAAAAGAGAAAACAATTACGCAATATTTAGAACAAAATATCGATACTGAGTGCTATATGCGATATAAAGATATTGTGTTTAATTCTTTAAAGGTAAATAAAGACTGTGTAGATGTAGTTAAAAATTTGGCACAATTATGCGCAGATGCAGAACAACAAACAATATATCAAGCATTAGAACAAATCATTGATTTAGGATTACAAGATGAAACGCGCAAAAAAGAATTATTAGATGTTGTGACTAATTATGCTTTAAAACATTAAGGGAATGATGACAATAATTTAGTAAGGAGATTCATAAATGGTAACATTAGCTTTAGATTTAGGCACATGTTTTGGTTGGAGTGTCTTCCAAGACGGTATTTATAAAACAAGTGGTTATATAACATTAAAAAGTAAGAAATTTGCCGGAAAAATACATGAATTTCATTCGCAAATAAAAAAATTAATAAAAGCAATATTAAAAACTTTTGATATAGGATTGCAAGAATTAACAGTGGTATATGAGCATGTCATAGCGCATTCAAGCTCACATGCAGCGCATTTATATGGAGCCTTTTTAGGCATAATACAACTGTTATTGTCTGAGACGACATCCCTTGTTCCATTATCTGTAACACGCATTAAAAAAGTGTTTACGGGGCGTGGTAATTGTGGAAAACAGGAAATGGTACAACAAGCGGTAAACATGTATCCATATCTTAAAACGAGAAGCGAGGATAACATACGCTTTCATAATGAAGCTGATGCAATAGCTATAAATTATACATATTGGGAGGAAATAAAAAATGGCAAATATAAATAAGCAAAATACAAATAAACAGAATAAAGAAAAAATGGAAAAAATAACAAGCCAACTGAATAAAGGAATGAAAATAGAAAAAGAAAATACAAAAATAAACAATAAAGAACGAAGTATTAATGAAGTGCAAATAATTGATAAAGCAGTAGATTTAATAAAAAAATTTGAAGGTTTTTCAGAACATGTTTATACTTGTCCAGGAGGCTTTAAAACTATTGGTTATGGTTTTGTAGTACGTAATTGGGACGTGAACAAAATTATGGAACGTGCCGAAGCTGATACGATATTAACAGAAAAAGTTCAAGATTTATTATTACAGACTAAAAATCGTTTACCGGCTTTATTTGCTTTAAAGCTACCGTCTTTATGTATATCATGTTTACTAAGCTTTATTTACAATATTGGTTTAGGCGCTTTTATGAAAAGTACTTTGTATAGAAAATTATTAAGTGATTCAAAACCAGAAGTAATCAAAAATGAATTTTTAAGATGGAATAAAGCAGGCGGAAAAATTTTAAAAGGTTTACAAAAACGCCGGGAAGAAGAAAGCGAATTATTTTTGTCAGCATACAATAAGTGATAGAATGATAATAGTTTAATGATAAGGAGTAATAATATGATTAAAAACACTACTAAAGATAATAATATAAAAGTTAATGGTACTACGCAACGTCAAAAATGCGAAGTATGGACTAGAGTAATGGGATATTATAGACCAGTGGAGAATTTTAATGAGGGAAAAAAAGAAGAATATAGAGAAAGACAAACATATAAAATTAGTGTAGAAAGAAAACAAGCCAAATGAATATCTTGCAGTGTGATGGAGGGGGTACTCGTGGTTTTGGGCAAACATTATTTTTAGAACGTTTCCCAGAATTTATAAGCCAAGCAGATTTGTTAGCAGGAGTAAGCGCCGGGGCTATTAATGTAGCTAGTTTGGCGTTTGGCTTATCCCCAGCCGAATTAAAAAATTTCTATTTAGAAAAAGCGCCTTATATTTTTACAATTAGGTCAGCACAGGATTTAATAGGTATTGACGCGTCTTATCCTAGTAATCGTCCTAATACAGCACAAAAAATTTATATGATTACAAAACAAGAACCATTTTATTTAGCAGTATCAGAACATTCTAATTATGGGCATGCTTTATTATACCGAACACTTCGGGAAATTTATGGCAATATTAAAATAAAAGATTTGCAAAAACAAATATTAATATTAAGTTATAGTATAACACAGAATAAACCAATTTTTTTTACTAATATTGATATAAAATTTGATAACATTGTAGTAATTAATGACGTTTTATTATCAGACGCCGTTATTTGCAGTATGTCAGCTCCTTTTTATTTCCCACGATATCATTTGCAATTAAATCCCGACACTGAAGCACAACCAGATGTTTTAATTGATGGAGGATTAGTAAATAATACCCCGATACAAGAAGCATTAATGTTAGCGTTGTTCCAATTAGAAAAGAGAAACTGTTTACTTTCCCTTTCTACAGGTAATTCGGTGCCTACCATGTCAGAAGAAGAAGGCGTAAGCAACGTTTTGCCACTATTGGATATAGCAATGACTAATTATATGACTTCAGCATTTTATCAAAAAATTTCTGATTATAGTAAAGTACCATTCTTTTTCTACCGTTTTGCGTTTGATTTGATTAATGAATATTCAGAATTAGATAATAGTACTACAGAATATTTTGAATGGTTTACTACAACAGTAATTAATAAAATAAATGAAGACATGACTGAAATTAATATGTTTAAGCAAAGATGGCTAGATCCATTAGGAAAAGGATTAGAAGATGAGTGATATTGCTTTATATCCTTTATATCATCTTATAGACCCGATTACCGGAAGAAGACCTTTAGAGGAGAAATATATTTATGTGGGGAATTCGAACAATATAGAAGAGCCAGTTTTATTCAGTGATTTATTAAGCAATGTTAGAGATTTACGTGATAAACTAGCTTTACTTGCTTTAAAATTTGATTACATTGCCAATAGCCGTTTGTTAATACCGGAAAAAAATAAATATTTGCATAATGCACAAGCTTTAAATGAATTATCTAACACTTTATTACGTCATGTAAACGGAGTTGTAAAAGAAGCAATATCAGGTATACATTATACAGATGTTCAAAATTTCCCAGAAGAAGAAGGGAAAATATGCATTATAAAATCAACGGCTAATGAAATACAAAATAAATTTATTAGACCAGCAGACATTGATATTGGAACAATAAAAACTACCATAAAGATAACTTATGAAACCAAAAACATTATCAATCAAACCATACAAGAAATTAATAATATTACTCAGACTGTAACTAATAATGTTCAAAATATTCATAATATAACTCAAAATATACAAAATATAACTAATAATGTACAAAACGTTATAAAAAATATAACAGATATATACAATAATATAGAAAATATTAATAATACTATTAATTATTTAACTCAAGAAACAAAAAATATATATCAAAATATACAAAATATAACAGAAAGCATAAATTATGTAACTAATAAATATAATACGGAAATAACTAATATTAATAATGAAATTATTAATATAAACCAACAAGAAATTATTAACATTACCGAAGTTACAAATAATTTCAACAAAAAAATCGAAGAAATTAATAATCATTATTCCGCAGAAATTAATAATATAACAAACAATATACAAAATATATCTAATACAATACAAAATATAACAAATAGTATTAGCGAAATTACTAATCATTATAATAATGAAAATATTGAAATTAATAATAAAATTGATTTAATTAACAAAACATTAGTTGATTTACAAATAGATGCGCGTATTGCTAATATTTTAGAAGCTATCGGCTTAATTAATGCTCAAATCGTCAATATCATTGCCCGTATAGAAGCATTAGAGAATGGCGGGAGCAGTAATGGGACTTGTATAGCTTGGGCTATGGGCAATGATTTGTTACAAATAGAATGGGAATAACTTCGTTTTAAGACAAAACAAAAATTGAAGAAGTCCCATTGCAAAAAATTGTTGTTCCTGTTAACAGTGATGTCCCATAAGTAGAATGTTCTCCATAACCCGTCATAGTGCCTACAATTGTACGTGCTGTAGGGCTGTCATATAATCTTATAATTGGTGTATGTGCATTGTTATCAGTGTGGATACGAGATAACCCCCCATTAGTTGCCATGTTGCCGACAAAAATTGTTGTATTGCTTGGGTAATGAGGCACGCAAAACAACGGGTTGCCTAGTTGATAATTAGTTACTCTTTCTCCGCTCCCCATTAAACTCACTAACATTGGATAATGGGAATTGCCTGTAATATAAAACTCGCCATTCAAGCAAGGAGCAATACTATTGGCGATGTAACGAGTGCTGGTGTCATGATAATATAATGGGGCATTCTGTCTGTAGACGGTATTACTATTTAGTGTGTATAAAAATCCTGGGACGCCATCGGTAAGGCTATTTCCGGAGTCTCCTGGTAGATATTGTGTGCCTGCTACAAATATTGTAGCTGTTGCGGGGTTGTGACATAAAATAAACCGCGTATCCCCCCCCATTTTCCAAATATTGTCGGTATATTCTAAAACCCAATTACTACCTTTATCAGAAGATGACCAAAGACGTACATATCTGTTGCTATCATTAGTTTGGTCTGAGAAATATATTTTATTAGTTATATTAGAAAATGCAAAATTAAGGGCATGATATGAAAAAGTTTGATTTATTGTTTGAACATCCCCAATTGTTTCAGTAGCTATATCTGAGATAATATTTACCTTATTAGTCCCCCCTAAAAAGAATATTGACCATCCTGTTTGATTAGGGACTAACAAAGCTGTTTGAGAATATGAAATGCTATTATACCACGGTGAGCTATGCCATGTTCCCCCGTCATCATCACTATAGTAAAAACCATTGATAAATCTGTGTTGATTATGGTTGACGTCTGTACCATAAGCTACTACCCATTGTCCTGTTATTGGATGACATGAGACGAAAGTAATATAACGGTCTCCCCCCAAGTTTATTTCCTTAAAAAAACAAGGCGGTATAAGCCTACCTTTCCTCAGTTCTCTTTTTAGTTGGTGTATTTTATTATCTATTTCGGGTTTATTGTAATAATTTGAAAAAGTATTGTCTATTTGGGTTTTATTATAATAATTAGCAAAATTGTTATCTATTTGTGTTTTTGTATAATAATTTGAAAAAAAATTATCTATTTCTGTTTTATAATAAAAGTTTTCTGGCAAATAATCTATTATAGCGTTTATTTTCTCATCTGTTTTTGTTTTATTGTAATACAAATTTCTTATATTGTCTATTTGTGCTTTATTATAATAATTGCTGTCTATTTGTGTTTTGCTATAATAATTGTTATCTATTTGCGTTTTATTATAATAATTTAAAAAATTGCTATCTATTTGTGTTTTAGTGTAATAATTATTTAAAGTATTGTCTATATCTGTTTTGGTGTAATAATTATTGGATAAATAGGAATAAGTAGTATAAATTTGCTCAACTGCCGTTTGATAAGTTGTAAAATCTGTTATTAAAACATAATTAGCCAAATCTATTTTTAAAGCATAAGGTGTTAAATCTGGTAAATTACTTTGTATCCTAGAATCTACATAATATTTTGTAGTCAAATGCTCATTTTTTGTAGGGTCAATACCCGCAATTTGTACAGTAGAAATAATTAAATCATCAATTATTTTTAAAGTACTTGGACATTCTTTATTGTATTTTACTAAATTAAATTCTAGCTGGTAATATTTGTTTAGTGTTATTGACCATCCTGTATATTCGGCATTTAACAAATGTATTCCCAATGTACGTGATAACGTCCCGTTCTCATTTTTATCTAAAAAAAGTCTTAACCTAGGATTATAACCTCTAGAGAAAGAAAAAGATTGAGTTTTTCCCCATGGATAAACATGCTGGTAAATAGCGCCTGCACTTAAACTCCCCTTGAATTGTGTCATTTTACCTCCTATAAGTTAATAACAAATTATCCATCTTGCAAAATCGCCCTGTAATTGTTCGCCACAATCATGAATATAAACTTCTTCATCCATATATGAATTGAATATAGAAAGTGGCATATTATTCGAAAAAAGTGTGGTTATATAATTAAATTGTAATGGTTTGCAAAAATTAAAACCATACACTTTTTGTTCATAATATTCGGTCGTTAGGGTATCATCACTTAGATTTGTTCCCGTGTATGGAATCTCATCAAATAATTGGAGAAAAAAACCACGTTTTTTAGGGGCTGGCGCAAACCATGCTCCCTTGGGGTACAAAGCCATATTTGGAAGTTGAATTACATGCGGGGCATAGCTATAAGCATTATCTATAACAATTGGAAAATCGGCATGGTTTGCCTTCATATATTCATCTGACAAACTATAATAAGTAAAAAAGCACTGCTTGTTATCAAAAAAATCACCGTACGAGAAAGCGTTAGGGATAAAAAAATCATCTAATGTGAGAAAACTCCGATTATATTTGCCATCTGCTGAAATGAAAACATTACCGTTTTTGTCTTCCATACTTTCCCATGTTGAAAATAAAACTCTTTTGTTATTAACTTTTAAAAAACAATAATTTTTTCCTGTTATTGGAGTTATATCTGCGGGAGTTATTGTTTGTGCTGTTAAAAAAGCTGTTAAATCAGCTTCTGACAATGTAACGTAATATTGCTCATCATATTTGTAGTTTACTTTTTCGGCACTGAATAAAAAGTGAATTGTCCCCTCACAGAAACGCATATCATTACAAACTACGACATTATTTAAAAAGTTACTATTATTGAATAATGAAGTTATTTCGCTCCATGTTGTTTGTTCTGTTGTAGAGTTACTGTTTGTTTTTGTACCTAACCAAATTTTTTGGTTTGCTAAGATGATACATCCGATAGATGATAGTGATGGTAAAGGGCAAAGAATATAGTTTTTCGTTTGCACATTATCAGGCAAATTATTAAAAACATTGTCTGAAAAAGTAACTTGTTTATTTGCTTTATTAATACTGCAAATTTTAAATGGGATAGTACCCCCTTCAATTAGTAGTAGTCTCCGAAAAAAAACTGTTTGAATTATATCATGAGAATTAAAAGTATAATCTCTTATCATAGTAAAACCGCCAATTTCCGGATTCCAACCATAATAAGGAGCATTTTCAACATTTAAAAAAACGGGGTCATCAGGGACTTTTGTGTCAATATAATCCTTATTAGCCACATCTTTTCCTAAAACTGGGTCTTTTACCCTATGAATAAAATTGGAATGTACATCAATATCGCCGTAAATGTCTATTTTCGCGTTTTTAACGGTTTTTTCTTCTTCTGTGATTAAAGTATTATCAGTATCATCAATTCGCTCTGTACGTTCCAAAAAGGAGGTTTTTATACCTGGAGCTGTTTTTCTAATAACTTGTTGCGTTGTAGTGTCTTCTTCATAAAATGCTGTATTTAATTCTATTGTTCCTGTTTCTTTTTCATTATTAAACTCTGTTTTAATATTTAATATTTCTTTTTCATTATTTTGTAAATCTATATTAATTATAGCTGATATATTAGTAATAGGAACAAATTGATTTTTTACTGCAAAAAAAGTGACTGGTTGAATAGAATCATAATTCCACTCTTGATTGTCACTTTGTAAATTAATAACGGGTGCAATCCCGTTTACTACTACTCTATTGTCTTGTGTCATATCTTTTTTATTTAATTATACATCTTTTTCTCCATCTAAAAAAATAATAGACGCTTTGATAATAGAATTAGATATGTCTTTACTCATTTCTTTTATAAAACGATTATATTTTCTTCCATATTTGATTTTTTTAGCAAAATATTCTGGGTCTTCTTCCAACCTTTTTAATGAACGTTTATTCAATGATTTTAATACTCCGCTGGTTAATCCTTTTACAACCATACCGGTTAACATCCCCGAATAACCGCCGGTAAATGACGACAAGCCAAAACCTATAGTATTGCTCAAAAAATCATTTATTGTTTTATCTTTTCTTTTTAGAAAACGCTGATAATATTCATTTTTATTTACTATTGCTTCTGCTTCTTTTTGTAAGTTTTTTGTTTCTTGTTTTACTTCTTTTAAATAATTTGTTATTTTGTTTAAATTTTCTTTTACTATTTTATATTTTTCTTTATCTTTTTGCAATACCGCTAATAATTCCGTATTTTTATCAAAAAAAGTTATAATCTTATTCAATTGTGGTTCTGTTATCGTATCATTAATATTGACTTTATCTAAATATTCGTCATACTCTTTAAATAAATTGTCTATCTTCTGTTTTTTGACTTCTTCGACATATTCATGCAAAGTTTTAGAATCAAGATGATTATCTCCTATTTTACTCTTCACATTATTTTCAATTTGGTCTAATAAATTAACATCTTCTACTGTTTTAATTTGTTTTGTTACTTTATCAACTCTCCCTTTTTTAAAATCATTTAAAAAATATGCTTGTCTGAAAATATTTTGTTCATCTACGATTTCTTTTGCAAAACGTTCCAATTCTACATTGTTTACCTGTTTACCTGTAGAAGAGAAAAAAGAAGTGAAAGTTTCAGCGTCAATTTTTCTATTTTTATAAGCATCTAACATTTGTTTACATGCTTCATTAACGCTTAAGGGGCTATTTAATACTTTAGCTACCTGTATGGCTTCATCAGCATTTAACCCAAATGCATTTTTTAATTCCAAATCACTATATTCATTAAACTTTTTGGGGTCTAAACCACTTTTTGATATCTGGCGGAATATATTGTCATCCGGCAAATCTACTATTTTTAAAAATTCCTCCTGTTGTTCTGGTGTCAATCTCTTATATCCTTCATAAGCAACTGAGCTATCTTCTAATGTTCTATATTCTGCTTTCTTATACTTGTCTTTTCCGCCTAAAATTTTGTCTAATATTTCTCTTTGTTTGTCTACTTTTTCTTTTACTTTGCTATATTGCGTATTAGCTTCTAATAATTTTGCAAATTGTTGTTTTGTCTTTGCTTGTTCTGTATAATAATCTCGTATACTATTTTGTACTTTGTTTAATACTACTTTACTAGAATCATCGCCTGCTGTATATAAATTTTCGTTTATATCCCTCTGTATTTTTATTAAATCTTCTATATTTTGTGCTTCTTCTATCTTTTTATTGTAATAATTAACTATTTTAGTATCTTCATCTCTTGCTATTGGTGTGTTTAATTCAACTTTTTTAATTTGCCCCGAATCAATTGGCGTTGTTTTGATATCATTAATATTTTTTTCGTATTGTGCCCCTGCTTCTTCCATAGTTGTACGTATATTTTGTTTGACTCCTTTAATAGTATCATCTGTAATCGCTGTTTTTAAATCGCGAATGAAATAGCCCCCTTTATTATTAGTTGAAAGTAGTTCTTGTGCTCGTTTTTGTGCTTGCCTATCTTGAGTAAAAACTTCATTTTTCCCTTCTACCGGTATTTGGGTATTTGCTGTTAATTTGTCTATTGTTTGATAATCTTTTTGTTTCGTTGCATTATTCAGTATTTTTTGCGCTTTTTCTATCTCACTGTTTTCCATATTAGCGATACCGTGTACTTGTCCAAATATACTGCGTGTTTTATATAATTCTTCTTGTATATTGTTTTTTAGATTATTTCTTAATTCCTCTGTTATTTTGTCTTGATATACTCCATTTGCAAAATCTTTTTGCAACTTTATAATCTCTTCTGTTTCTTTTGAGGTTAATTTAGATTGTTTTGTTAATTTGTTTATAATGTTATCTGCATTTTTTACCCCTAAATGTCCGCCTAATATGTCAATAAATAAATCACGTACTGGTTTATTATTCTTTATTTCGTAAGCTTGCTCTTCTGGTGTTTTTTCCGCTAAGCCAATTACCTGTTTTAAAGTGCCTACAACTGCCCCTGCTGTTGCTCCCCTACCTAATTCAGCTAATAATTTCGTGCCTTTGCCTATTTTCCCAAGTGGTACTAACCATTCGCCTATTGTTTGTATTATTTCGTCTGTCGCGGTTTGCGGTTTTGAAGTGCCTGTTAATTCATCATACTTACGTACAAGTTGTTGGCTTGTGTCATATTTTTGTTCTTCTATTGCCGGGGCGCCTATTATCCCCATTTCTTGACCCATAGTGTCATGTTTTGCTACTACTTGTAATAAATCGTAAATTGAATTAACAATTGATGTTATACCTCTTCCTAACATCTTAAGTGGGTTTTGAGTTTCTTTCTTTTTTGTATAGCTTCCATTTAGTTGTTTTTCGGCTA
>Ga0247608_10000911_pt1 | contig 43858 bp, 32 predicted proteins | sample 176DNAGHGlowgp2_FD_193490 | JGI IMG/M metagenome (GOLD analysis project Ga0247608, IMG submission 193490) | Sheep rumen microbial communities from Palmerston North, Manawatu-Wanganui, New Zealand - 1766 DNA GHGlow gp2 | ecosystem: Host-associated > Mammals > Digestive system > Stomach > Rumen ...
CATACAGCTGGTACGCGACAGCATACTGGACGCCTCGTACATCTATCCCACCCACGGCGACCAGCTGATGCAGCTGGCCGTCAATATTCTGGAAGGCAAGCCGTATGCGAAGGAGACGCGCCTACAGTCGGCACTGGTAACCCGCGACAATGCCGACGTGCTGCTGATGCAGACCGAGGAGATGCTGCGCCAGGCCTCCTGGCTGGACCAGCTGCACCGCAAGGCCGACAGCTACATGCACCAGCTGGACACGCAACGCATCATCACGCTGCTGGCGCTGGGTGTCATCGTGCTGCTGATAGCCGCCATCGTGCTGTTCTACCGTTACCATATAGGCAAGATGGCGCTGCGCCGCGAGCGTGTGGTCAACACGTTGTGGGACCTGAAGGCCGAAGACCTTCCGCAAGCCACGGCCGAGCCCGCCCCTGAGACGACGGTCGCAGCGCCCGCCGAACCGGCCGCCGACAAGGAGACGCCGGTCGCGGACAAGGAGTCGGAGAAGGAGTTGTCGGCCTCGGCATCACTCTTCATCGCACGCTTCAGGGAGGTCGTAGAGTCACACCTGGAGGACAGCGAGCTCAGCGTGGAAGACCTGGCGGCGCAGATGAACCTGAGCCGCGTACAGCTGTACCGCAAGGTGAAGGCCGTGACGGGCTCTACGCCGGTCGAGCTGCTGCGTACGGCGCGTCTGAAGCGCGGCTACCAGTTGCTGCTCACTACGGACAAGAGCGTCAGCGAGGTGGCCTACCAAGTAGGGTTCACATCCCCTTCGTACTTCACCAAATGCTTTAAAGAAGAGTACGGACAGCTTCCCGGCGACGTAAGAAACTGACCCCTGACGTGCTACCTGCCGTTGGTTGGTGTGCTACCAACCATTGGTAACGGCATTACCAACCATTGGTAAGCGTGTTACCAACCATTGGTAACGGTATTACCAGCCATTGGTAACGGCATTACCAGCCGTTGGTAACATGGAAAGCAGCCGCAGTCTACATGCAAGGCAGCCACAGGCCTGCATGCATGGAAAATAAGAATAATCGTTCAAAAGCTAACAAATATGTTGCATTGAACGATTTTTTTAGCCCCTTGAAACATCTTTTTTATTCCATGTGCGCAAAAGAGAGTACTTTTGCGGCAGATTTTAAGTAAACAAGAGTACTAACCAAACAAAAAAGCAAATGAAACAAGCTAAATGATTCATTCTGAGTTTCCTGCTGCTGACGGCGAGTATAGTAATGTACGCGCAACAGGAGATTACGGGTACGGTGACCGATGCCATGGGGCCGATCATCGGTGCTACTGTCATGGAGAAGGGTACGACCAATGGTACGGTGACCGACTTCGATGGCAACTTCAAGCTAAAGGTGAAGCCAGGCACAGTGCTGGTGTTCAGCTACATCGGCTACCAGAGTCAGGAACTTCCTGCGCAGGACGGCATGACAGTCACGATGAAGGAAGACTTCCAGACGCTGAACGAGGTGGTGGTGACTGGTTATCAGGTACAGCGCAAAGCCGACCTGACAGGTTCAGTGGGCGTTGTAGAGACCAAGGACTTCAAGGCCAGTAACACTGACCCCATGTCCTCCCTACAGGGAAAGGTGCCTGGCATGACCATTAGAACCAGTGGTTCGCCAGCTGGCGAGGCCAATGTCCAGATTCGTGGTATCGGCTCTATGGGAGGGTCGAGCACAGCACCTCTTTATATTGTAGATGGTATTCCCTTCAGCGGTTCGCTGAACACGCTGAACCCGTCGGACATCGAGTCGATGCAGGTACTGAAGGATGCCGCCTCAGCTTCTATCTACGGAAGTCGTGCTGCCAACGGTGTCATCGTCATTACCACCAAGAAGGGTAAGAAGGGTGACAAGATCAATATTGACTTCAACGCTTCGGTATCTGTTTCCTGGATGTCGCAGAAGATGAAGCTGCTCAACAGCCAGCAGTACGCTACTGCTTTGGTACAGGCAGCGCTGAACGATGGCAAGAATCCCGTTGAATATGCCAAGAACTATGGCCTGGCTCTGGACGTAGAGGGTGGCACACCCATCTCAGTCTACAATCCTGTTACAGGGACTATGGATGCTTACTCTGTAGGCGGTTTCTATGACGGCTTCATGAATGCCGGGCGGACTATGCGCTATAGTGATACCGACTGGGTGGACCAGATAGGACGTACGGGTGTGACCCAGAACTACGACCTGTCATTCTCGAAGGCAACCGACAAGAGCTCAGCGCTCTTCTCGTTTGGTTATAAGAAGGCTACGGGTGTGCTGAAGTACACTGACTTCCAGAACTTCTCTGCACGCTTCAACAGTACGTACAAGTTGAACAGCATTATCTCGGTAGGCGAGAATGCTCAGTTCTCCTATTCTGACAATGTTAACAGCGAACCGCTGGAGAACGCTCTGAAGATGGCTCCCACCTTGCCTGTCTATGAAGAGGATGGGGTGACCTTCTCTGGCCCTGTAGGCGGTATGAGCGACCGCCAGAACCCCCTGCGCGAGTTGTATCATAACAAGGACAACCGCCTGAAGAAGTGGCGCATCTTTGCCAATGCCTATGTTGACATCACTCCCATCAAGGGGCTTTTGTTCCGCTCTAATTTCGGTATCGACTATACCAATGGCTACATCCGCGCCCTGAGCCATACCTTCCACTCAGATGTGGTGGGTACCGATATCAACTCCAGCGAGATGGCTCAGACCCATAGCACCAAGTGGACCTGGTCGAACACCCTACAGTATAATTTCGACTTCCTGGAGAACCACAACCTCAACGTGCTGCTCGGTATTGAGGCCCATAATGACAATGGCATCGACTTTGCCGCCAAGCGCAATGACTATCCTATGGAGACTGTCGACTATATGTGGCCCAGTGCAGGTACTGGCATTCAGACCGTTCGCGGTGCTGGCGACGGATATAAGCTGATGTCTTACTTCGGCAAGATAGACTATAACTGGAACGACCAGCTGCTGGCTTCGTTCACCCTTCGTCACGACGGTTCGAGCCGTTTCGGTAAGAACCATCAGTATGGTACCTTCCCCTCAGTGTCGCTTGGCTATCGTCTCTCTAAGCACATCAAAGCCGACTGGCTGCGCGATTGGAAACTCCGTGTCAGTTATGGTGTTACCGGTAACCAGGGTATGAACTCTAACATTGCTCACTATGGACTCTACGTAGCCGACTATGGTTCAGGTCGCGACACGTCAACAGCCTATGACATCAATCTGCAGAAGTCTGGTACGCTGCCTTCTGGTTTCCGCAAGGAACAGTCAGCCAACGAAGACCTGAAATGGGAGTCGTCTTCACAGTGGAACTTCGGTACCGACTTCTCGCTCTTCGGAGGCGACCTCTACGGTTCTTACGACCTCTTCTTCAAGGAGACTAAGGACATGCTTGTGCAGCCTGCCTTCTTGGGTGCTATTGGTGAGGGTGGCCAGACTTGGATTAACGGTCCGACGCTGAAGAACTGGGGTATGGAATTTGTGCTGGGCTATCGCCACAAGACTGCCTACGGACTGTCTTACCATGTAACGGGCAATGTGGACTTCTTCCGCTCAAAGGTGACCTACCTGCCTGAGAATTCAAAGAACTCTTATGAGCACAACGACTATCACAACCTGGCTCAGGACGAGAAAGCCTATGGTTCACGTATTGGCTATGTGTCTGAGGGTCTCTACCAAAGCCGTGAAGAGGTGCTTGCCAGTGGTCAGGCCGGTGCACGTGTCGGCGGCTTGAAGTATGCTGACTTGAATGGTGACGGTATGATCAACGAGAAGGACCGCACCTGGGTATTCAATCCTGTGCCCAACTTCTCGTATGGTCTCAACATCAACCTCTCTTATAAAGACTTCGACTTCACCATGTTCTGGCAGGGAGTCTCTGGTGTTGACGTGATCAACGACCAGAAATTCCAGACTGACTTCTGGAGCATCACCGATGCTGGTTCGAACAAGGGCGTTCGTGTGATTGATGCATGGACACCTGCCAACAGTGGCTCTGGCATTCCGGCTCTAACCACCTCGAACGGTGCCGACGAGGGTCGTCTGTCCAGTTACTTTGTAGAGAATGGCTCCTATGCCAAGTTGCGCACCCTGCAGCTAGGTTACACACTGCCAGTATCGTTGGTCAAGAAGCTGCTGGTTCAGAGTGCTCGCGTCTATCTGTCTGCTGATAACCTCTGGACCATCAAGTCAAGCTCGCTGACCTGCACAGATCCCGAAAACACGGCCTGGAGTTATCCTCACACTGCTTCCTTCACATTCGGTATACAGGTGGGATTCTAAACTGTTGAGAGTTGACAATTGATAATATCAAAAATACAAGAACAATGAAAAAGATTAATATATATATAGCATCGCTACTACTTTCACTTTTTGCAGTGTCCTGTACCGTTGACGATGTGAAGCCTCAGGGCAAGCTGGACGACGAGACAGCAGCCTCCAGCCCCGATAAACTTGTCATTGCAGCCTATGCCATGCTTGGCAACGATTGGTATTCCTATCCATTTAATCTGTGGCCCTATGGCGACATGAGTGCCGATGATTGTTTGAAAGGTGGTTCTGGTGAGAACGATACCGGTTACCATCCCATGGAGATTTTCTCTACCCTGCAGCCCGACCGCGGTGAGTTCGACGAGTTGTGGTATCGCCTGTATTTGGCCATCTCACGCTGTAACCGTGCCTTGGAGACCATCAATTTGGCCGAAGAGACCGACCACATCAAGGAGCTGAAGGCTGAGGTTCGTTTCCTTCGTGCCCACTTCTATTATAAGCTGCAGCAGATGTGGTATGAGGTGCCTTTCATCAAGGAGGGCCTGAGCAATGCAGAGGTCGAGGCTACCCCGCAGAGCACCCACGACGAGATTATGCAGATCATCATCGATGATTTCCAGTATGCCTACGAGAACCTGAAAGAGGCAGACCCCGGCACTACCGGCCGCGCCCACAAGGTGGCTGCAGCAGCCTATCTGGCCAAGTGCTACCTGAACTGGGCCTACGGCGACGGCTATGAGGCTACCACAGGCTACAGCCACGTAGACCAGGCCAAGATAAAGAAGGTGCTGGAGTACACTGAAGTAGTGAAGAACTCACCCTACGACTATCTGGACACCTACGGACACATCTTCCTGCAGGACTATGCCAACTCGTGCGAGAGCATCTTTGCTGTGCAGCACTCCAACAAGAGCGACGACGGTACCCTCTATGGCCGTGCCAACTGGTCGAACATGTTGAATGGTGTCTGGGGTGAAGTTGAGATTAATGGTGTCAAGCAGAAGATTTGGACTTGCGGTTGGGACTTCCACAAGCCCTCTCAGAACCTGGTCAATGCCTTCAAGACCCGTAATGGCCTGCCCATGGATGACTTTGATGCTGATCACAATGCCATTGTTATCAACGGTGCCGACTTGAAGTATAAATACGACCCACGTCTGTTCCATACTGTCGGTATGCCCACCTATCCTTATAAGTATGAAGCTCAGTACACACTGGACAAGAGCAACAGCCGTACCCCCAACACCTATGGTTACTACTGCTCTATGAAGGAGATTCCCCAGCGCTCTAAGGGCGAATCATACGACAATCCCTGGCAGGCTTTTGGCCAGAATGACTATGTGTTGCGCTATACCGACGTGATGCTGATGCGTGCCGAGGCTCTCATCGAGAGCGGCGACTACAACGGTGAGGCTCTGCAGATTATCAATACCATCCGCGAGCGCGCCAAGAAGGACATCTCTGCCAGCTCGCTTATCGGGTATGCCAGAAACCAGTGCGAAATCAGCCTGTATGGCTCTTTCGCCAGCAAGGATGATGCCCGCAAAGCCCTGCGCTGGGAGCGTCGCTTAGAGTTGGCCATGGAGGGACACCGATTCTTCGACCTGCGCCGCTGGGGCATGCTGTCGTCAACGCTCAACAAGTATTTTGAGACCGAAGTCACCGACGAATATGACGGCCAGACTTATGCCCTCTATTACAAGGATGCCTTCTTTACTGCTGGCAAGAACGAGTATTTCCCCATCGCTTCCAATCAGATGAACTACGTTCAGGGATTATACCATCAGAACAAAGGCTATTAATGAGTTGAAAGTTGAAAGTTTAAAGATTATAGTATTATGAATAAGATATATAATAAAATTGGTATGGCGCTGATGGGTCTTGTGCTCTTTGCTTCCTGCCAAAACCATGACCTGCCTGGTTCTGGTGCCATGCAGCTGAGCGCTCCTGACGTGACCGCCATCACTGGTATTGCCAGTGGTGCCAACAACTACGATTACACCTTGTCGTGGCCTGCCTCCAGCAATGGTGCCACCATGCAGGTAGCCGTCTTTAAGAACGGTTCGCAGATTCAGGGGCTCACCCCTTGTCCTGGCAATACGTTTACACTGAAGAACCTCGACACCAACGTGCTTTACGAGTTCCTCTTCAAGTATGCCAACGGTGATGCTGTCTCCAAAGGTGTCATGACCAGTTACACACGTGGCGGTGCCTCGTCACCTGCTGAACTGAAGATGACGCAAGTCGATATATCTGACGACGAACACAACCTGCAAGTTACCTGGTCGGCAGTCGAGGATGCCACTTCCTACATTCTTACTCTCGTCAACGGAGACGGCAGCAAGACTATCACAGAGACCGTCAGCGGTACTTCCTATACGCTGAAGGGTGTCCAGATGAAGGAACGCTGGAAGGCTACGCTCATTGCACAGAATGCTGAAGGTAAAGCATTACCCATCGAAGCTAACACTAAGATTGGCGGTAAAATTCCTGGTTTCCTGTCTGAGTACGCCACCCCCGAGGAACTCATTGCTAATGGCGATGACGACGAAGCTTCTGCTTGGCTGTGGTTCCACGAGAACTATCCTAAGGGTGACTACATCTACTTTGGGAATATCAGTACCGTCGAGGATATTGAAGACTATCGCATGCTCTTCTGGCTGCGCGATTTGGAGACAGGCAGCGTGGACGACATCTGGAACTTCTCTGATGTGGCTCGCAATGCCGCTCCCATTGTCGAGCAGTATGTCAAGAATGGCGGCAACCTGCTGCTCTGGCAGCATGCCGTCCCCTATATCGGCACCATCAACCGTCTGCCTACTTCGCAATTGCGTGGTGTCGACAATGCCATGGGTTGTGGCACTGGAGGCTGGAACCCTGACACCTGGAAGATGGGTGTATGCCTGAACACTGGTTCGTTCACCAAGGACTTCTCCTCCCACCCCATCTATGCCGGCATGACCATCGAGAAACTCAACGACCAGTGCTTCGCTGCCATCGCCTTCAAGGGACCGGGCTGGACGGAAGACCACAACTGTCTGTTCTTCAACATCCCCGCAGCCCTGACGGGCTTCAGCAACACCGACGAGGAGTGCTACAACTCGCTGACCAACGACTTCGGCATCTATCCCCTCGGCACGTGGGACTCGCAGGCCGCATGGGTCAGCCAGCTCAACGTATGGGAGGCCAAGGGTGCTCCCAAGGCTCCTGATGGTTTCCAGGAAGGTGCAGGCACCGTGCTCTGCATTGGCAATGGTGGCTGTGAGTTCTCGATGAAGAATCAGGACGGCTCGAAGGACATCAGTGCCTCACCCAAGAACAACTCTTGCCAAGGCAATGTCCTGAAGCTGGCCAAGAACAGCGTCGAGTATCTGATGTCTATCTGATAGCATCCTGTTAGTAATAGTTAGTAGTTTTTCATTCAATCAACGCCCTGCCCCCTTTACTGAAGAGACAGGGCGTTTTCTATGAACATATCGTGCAATAAATGTTGCAATGAACGTTTTTTCTTAACTTTTGTATCATAATTTATAGCAAAAGAATGACAAAAAGGTTACCTTTGCAGCAGAAATTATAATTCATAACTAAAAACAACAACGCAAATGAAAAGACTTTTATTGACGCTGATGGCCTCGCTGGCCATAGTGCTGGGAGCCTCGGCCCAAGAGAAACCACAGATTCTGGGCAAGAGCCACGCCATGCAGCGTGTGGTAGTGAAGAACAAGTATCTTCTGTTGCCTGTTCAGGAGCGCGAGGAGAATGCCAACATCCGCGTGCTGAAGGACGGACAGCAGGTGAAGTCGTTGAACATACGGCTGGCGGTAGACCAAGTAGACTACTATGTCCCCCTGGAAATTTCAAAGCTTACTACGCAGAACGCCCAGCTGCTGTTGGACATCACGTTCTATGGTGACCGCCGGTTTACAGGAGCCATGAAGGACTTCCTGTGCTGGAAGGAGATGAAGCAGAGCGACGTCTTCGACACCCAGAACCGCGAGGCATTCCGTCCGCTGTATCACCACACTCCGTCCTACGGATGGATGAACGACCCCAACGGTATGTTCTATAAGGACGGCGTGTACCACCTGTACTACCAGTGGAACCCCTACGGTTCGATGTGGGAGAACATGACATGGGGCCACTCCACCAGCCGTGACCTCATACACTGGGAGCCGCAGCCGCAGGCCATCGAACCCGATGCCCTGGGCGACATCTTCTCTGGCTCGTGTGTGGTGGATAAGAAAAACAACCAGGTTGTGGCCTTCTACACGTCAGCGGGCAAGAGCCAGGTACAGTCAATGGCCATCTCGAAGGACAACGGACAGACCTTCGAGAAGTACGAGGGCAACCCCGTGCTGGTGAGCAAGGAGGAGGACTTCCGCGACCCGAAGTGTTTCTGGAATCCTGAGATTCAGAAGTGGAACATGATCCTGGCCGTAGGTCAGGAGATGCGCATCTTCTCGTCGAAGGACCTGAAGGAATGGCAGTACGAGAGCTCGTTCGGACAGTGGATAGACAAGGCCACTGGCGACCTGAAGGAGCTGGGCTGTCACGATGGCGTATGGGAATGCCCGGACCTGATGAAGCTGCAGGTGCGTGGCACCGACAAGCAGAAGTGGCTGCTCATCTGCAACATCAACCCCGGCGGACCCTTCGGCGGCAGTGCCACACAATACTTCGTCGGCGACTTCGACGGACATAAGTTCACCTGCGAACACAACGACACACGATGGATGGACTATGGCAAGGACCACTATGCCACCGTCACCTTTGACAACGCCACCGACGGCCGCAAGATAGCACTGGCCTGGATGTCGAACTGGCAGTATGCCAACCAGGTGCCCACCAAACAGTTCCGTTCGGCCAACTCAGTGCCGCGCGACCTTGACCTGTATGAGTTTGAAGGCCAGACCTACTGTGGCGTCACTCCTTCTCGCGAGCTGCTGGCACTGCGCGGCAAGGAGGTGAAGAAGCTGCCCCAGGCCTGCGAAATCGTGGTCGACGTGAAAGGCTCGACCGACATCATCCTCTCTAATAGCATTGGCGAACAGGTGGTGATGCGCTATAACACACAGCAGCGCACCTTCTCCATGGACCGTACGCGCAGCTATGCCTCGTTCAGCGAAGCCTTCCCCGTGAAGACCATTGCCCCCGTCTATGGCGACATCAAGCAACTGCGCATCTTCGTGGACAACAGCAGCATCGAGGTCTTCGACGCCGAGGGCCGGCTGTCAATGACCAATCTGGTATTCCCGCAGGAGCCTTATAACAACATTAAGGTGAACGGCGGCAAGGCCACCATTTATGAGATTAAGATGTAACTTCGAAACATCGAAACATCGAAACTTCGAAACTTCGAAACTTCGAAGCCTTGAAACTTCGAAACACTGAAACCCCGAAAACAAAGTAACCATCATGAATCAAAATAAAAGCATTTATCTTATTCCCGTAATGCTCTGCTTCTTCTGCATGGGCTTCGTGGACCTGGTAGGCATTGCCTCCAACTATGTGAAGGAAGACCTGGGACTGTCTGACTCCGTGGCTAACATCTTCCCCTCGCTGGTGTTCTTCTGGTTCCTCATCTTCAGCGTACCCACGGGCATGCTGATGAACAAGATAGGACGTAAGAACACTGTACTGCTGTCGCTCATCATCACCGTGGTATCGCTGTTCATCCCCTTGCTGGGCAACTCGTTTGCCGTCATGCTCGTAGCCTTCTCGCTCTTAGGCATCGGCAATGCCTTCATGCAGACCAGCATTAATCCCTTGGCCATGCTCATCATTGGCGACAAGAACCTGGCATCGACACTGACCTTCGGACAGTTTGTCAAGGCCATCGCCTCGTTCCTGGCTCCATACCTGGCCATGTGGGGCGCCACACAAGCCATGCCGTCGTTTGGCTACGACTGGCGGGTACTGTTTCTCGTCTATTTCGTCATTGGCGTGCTGGCGTCAGCACTACTGTGGGTCACACCCATCCAGGAGGACATGGGGGCAAAGGACAAGGCCGAGGGCAAGTCGGTCTTTGCAGAGTTCATTGACTGTCTGCGCCTGCTGGGCAAGCCCATCGTACTGCTGTCGTTCTTTGGCATCATGTGCCACGTGGGCATCGACGTAGGCACCAACACCACAGCCCCCAAGTTGCTCATGGAGCGCGTGGGCATGACGCTCAACGAGGCTGCCTTCGCCACCTCGCTCTACTTCATCTTCCGTACTATCGGAGCACTGACAGGGTCGCTCTTCCTGCGCATCATGAAGACCCGCTGGTTCTTCATCTTCAGCGTCTGTCTGATGGCGCTGTCCATGGTGGGCATGTTCTTTGGCACGGAACAGTGGGAGCTCTACGCTGCCATTGCCCTGGTGGGCTACGGCAACTCCAACATCTTCTCGATGGCCTTCTCAGAGGCACTGCTCACCGTGCCCGACAAGCAGAACGAGGTCTCAGGCCTGATGATTATGGGTCTCTTCGGCGGCACCGTGTTTCCCCTCATCATGGGCTTTGCCAGCGATGCAGTGGGGCAGGCCGGCGCAGTAGCCGTCATGGCAATAGGTGTCATCTACCTGTTCTCGTATATTCCCCAAGTTAAACACTAAATATTAAGAAATAATATGGAAGCAAAACGTTATGTAGTAGGACTCGGAGAAGCCCTTTGGGATGTACTTCCCGACGGAAAGAAACTGGGTGGCGCACCCGCCAATTTCGCTTATCACGCAGGCCAGTTCGGTCTGCAGACCCTGGCCGTGAGTGCCTTGGGCGAAGATGCCCTGGCCGAGGAGACCATAGAGGCACTGAAGGAGCACGCACTGAACTATCTGATGCCCCGTGTGCCCTATCCCACGGGAACGGTACAGGTGACGCTGTCAGGCGACGGTATCCCAGCATACGAAATCAAGGAAGGCGTGGCCTGGGACAACATTCCCTACACGCCCGAGATTGCCGATGTGGCCAAGCACTGCCAGGCAGTATGCTTCGGCTCGCTGGCCCAGCGCAACGTAACGTCGTGGGCTACGATACGCCAGTTCCTTGACGATACCCCCGAGGACTGCGTGAAGATATTCGACATCAACCTGCGCCAGCAGTTCTTCACAAAGAACGTTATCGAGGAGTCGTTCAAGCGCTGCAATATCCTCAAAATCAACGACGAGGAGTTGGTGGTCATCCAGCACATGTTCGGCTACGAAGGGCTCGACATGCGTGGCGTGTGCGAGAAGATACTGGCCAACTACAGCCTGAAGATGCTCGTACTGACCTGTGGTACCAATGGCTCGTACGTCTTTGCCCCAGGTCTGACGTCGTTCCAGGACACGCCCAAGGTGAAGGTAGCCGACACGGTGGGTGCCGGCGACTCGTTCACGGGTTCGTTCTGTGCTGCCATCCTCAACGGCAAGCCCATGGAGGAGGCACACCGCATTGCCGTAGAGGTCAGCGCCTACGTATGCACCCAGAACGGTGCCATGCCTACCTACCCTGCCCAGCTCGTGGCAAAGGTGAAATAGGCCTGCAAGGCGTTTAGTAGTAAGATAATAACACGGTGCTACCGCTGCCGCTCCTTCAGGGGAACGACGGCGGTAGCAATTTTTTCTACTGCTTACGTGCGCCCGTTTGTCAAGTTAGTTGTATCTTTGCACGCAGAGAGCGCCATGTATGCCCTAAAGACATTGCATTATCTCAGCACATGAAGAATCTCCTTAATGCCTCCTTGTCGGTCTCCTGCCGGTACTGGTGCCTGTTAGCCTTCAGGCACAGACGAAGACATGTCCTTTGGTGAAGATGGAGGCAGAGCGACTATTTCTATGAAAACGACGAATAATGCCTGCCTCCACCTTTATTAGGAAGAGATCTTTATGGAGTGCACTCGAAAAATAAGGGTCTTGGGAACTGATGGTAATCATGGGCACCTCATGTTCTTGTCTTATTGTTATCCGTTTGTCGTCCGTTCATTGTCTGATTATTAAACGGACAACAATGGGACAACGAGGCGTTTTGCTACCTCTTTGAGGTTGCGCGGCACAAGAAGATATGTTGCACAGAACAAAAAAGGGCCTTGAACGTACTGCGGGAAAGGCGTAAAGGTGCTGCGTAAGAAGTTCAAGTGGAAAAAAGTTGTTACAACTTTTCGGAAGGTTGTTACAACTCTTTAAAAAGCTGTTACGACTTTTCAGAAAGTTGTTACAGCTTTTTTCTGACGGAGGCTCAACGGTGACGCAACGGATACTCCGAGTAATAGGTGACAAGTCCCTCAATAAGGCAGTCTATAGCTGGACAGGTTATTGTTACAGTGCGTCCGCGCTGCCGAAATCGTTAGGAATGCCGTATGCAGTACCGCTTGTACGGTGGTGTGAGAAAACAAGTGAACACTAAAGGAGGATGTGTCAAAATAATGACACACCCTCCTTTTTTAATGATTCAATTCCTTCATTCAATTCTCTAATCTCTCTCCTACCCTTAAAGGATGTCTATCTGACGGCTCACCTTTACCTTCTCTTCAACCACCTTCGGCAGTTCCACCGTCAGCACACCGTGCTCCACCTTGGCCGATATGCCATCCTTCTTCACGTCGTCAGGCAGTATCAGCGTCTGCTCGTACTTCGAGTAGCTGAACTCGCGGCGCAGGTAGCGCGTCGTCTTGTCTTCCTCCTTCTGCTCCTGCTTCTGCTCCATCTTGATGATCAGGTTACCGTCATCGTTGATGTGTACGTTGAAGTCCTCTTTCTTCATACCCGGTGCTGCCAGCTCTACGGTATAAGCCTTGTCAGACTCTTTCACATTGATAGCCGGTGCCGTACAGTTGGCCTTCGGCATAAAGTCTGTATCAAACAAATCGTTGAACACTGTGGGAATCCAGTTGTTACTTCTCATCATTGGCATCATAATTATTACCTCCTAATTTTATTTTTAATTGTTATACATTTGTTAATTTCTTTCGATTACCTTGTGGCTCTCACTTATACAAATGCAACTATGATGCCAAAGCGGAAACGTATGCCACTTTGTCGGCTTAATCTGACAAAGTGACACTATAATAAATCTACTTGAAATGATTCTCCAGATTTTCATTGTCTTCACTTCCAATGATTGTTGTGTTGTACACTGGTATTCTATCAAGTTACCAAGCGACATTCAGATGGCGGAGAGCAATGCGACAGCGGCCTCGACCGTGGGAATGTCGCTGACAACCATGGAGCGGCGCCCGCTCTTGTCTCGGAACTGGCAACGGCGCGGATTGCTGACAACGTAGTTGAGAATGCGCTCAAAGGCATCGCTCTGATAGAAGGGGCTGTTCTTCTGGGACACAAAATAAAGAGTCATGCGACTCTGCTTGAGCACGATTTTCTCACAGCCTAACTGCTGGCCAAGACGCCGCAGGGGGACAACACGCATCAGTTCCTGGCCGACATGGGGAATGGTGCCGAAGCGGTCGACGAGGCGTGAACGGTAGGCGGCAAGCTGTTCGTCGGTATGCAGCGCGTCGAGCTCTCGATAGAGCAACAGGCGCTCGGAATCAGAGGGCACGTAACTGTCGGGAAAGTACATCTGCAGGTCGCTCTCGAGAGAACAGTCGGAAACATAGTTCTCGCCGTGCGAGCGACCAGAGGTCGAGCGGAGTTCTTTGACCTGAAGGTCGAAGCGGGCAGCGCTCGTAGGAGAGTCTGACGGGGTGCGGGGTCTGTTCTTAGTGGGCTGTGGGGCCTCGTTTCTCAGTTCCGTCACGGCCTGGTTCAGAATCTTCACGTAGGTCTCATAACCCAGGTCGGCTATGAACCCAGACTGTTCAGCACCCAGCAGATTGCCTGCCCCGCGGATGTCGAGGTCCTGCATGGCAATGTGGATGCCTGAGCCCAGGTCGCTGAACTGTTCGAGGGCTTCCAGACGGCGACGGCTCTCGACGGGAAGGGCGGCCAGCGGTGGAGCGAGCAGGTAACAGAAGGCCTTGCGGTTGCCTCGTCCCACACGCCCACGCATCTGGTGTAGATCGGAAAGTCCAAAGTGGTGGGCCCCGTTGATGATAATGGTGTTGGCATTGGGGATGTCGATGCCGTTTTCAACGATGGTGGTTGAGAGCAGCACGTCGTAGTCATAGTTGATAAAGCCGAAGATGACTTTCTCCAGTTCCTCGGGTTTCATCTGTCCGTGACCAACGGCAATGCGGGCATCGGGCACGTACTTATGGATGAGGTCGCGGAGGTGGGTGAGGTCGTTGATGCGTGGATTGACAAAGAACACTTGTCCGTTGCGTGACATTTCGAAGTTGATGGCATCGGCAATGATGTCGGCACCAAAGGTATGAATCTCGGTCTGGACGGGATAGCGGTTGGGGGGCGGTGTCTGGATGATGCTCAGGTCGCGGGCTCCGACCAGCGAGAACTGCAGTGTGCGGGGAATGGGTGTGGCCGACATGGTGAGTGTGTCGACGTTGGTCTTCAGCTGGCGCAGTTTCTCCTTAGTGCTGACTCCAAACTTCTGCTCCTCGTCAATGATGAGCAATCCCAAGTCACGAAACTTGACGCTCTTGCCTATCAACTTGTGGGTTCCGATGAGGATGTCTATCTTACCTTCGGCCAGATCCTTGAGGATGGCACTGGTCTGCTTGGCACTGCGGGCTCGCGAAAGGTAGTCGACACGCACGGGCAGGTTCTTCAGTCGGGAGGAGAAGGTCTGGTAATGCTGGTAGGCCAGCACGGTGGTGGGCACCAGCACGGCCACCTGTTTGGAGTCGCAAGCGGCCTTGAAGGCGGCACGCACGGCCACCTCGGTCTTGCCAAAACCTACATCGCCACACACCAGACGGTCCATGGGCACGGCACGCTCCATGTCGGCCTTGACATCGTTGGTGGCTTTCAGCTGGTCGGGGGTGTCTTCATAGAGGAAGCTGGCCTCCAGTTCGTGCTGCAGGAACGAGTCGGGGGAATAGGCAAAGCCTCGCTGCTGACGACGGGCAGCATAGAGCTTGATGAGGTCGCGGGCTATGTCTTTCAGCTTCTGCTTGGTGCGCTCCTTCATGCGCTCCCACTGTCCGGTACCGAGGTGTGACAGGCGGGGCGGATTGCCACCATCCTGCGCCTTGTACTTGGACACCTTATAGAGCGAGTGAATGGATACGTAGATGGTGCCACCACCATCATACTGAATCTTGATCATTTCCTGATATTGTCCGGTGGTTGACGCGCCGTTGGATATAGGCATGCGCACCAGCCCGCCGAAACGGCCAATGCCGTGGTCAATATGTACGACATAGTCGCCAATCTCGAACTGCCGGATTTCCTTGAGCGTGAGCGCCACCTTGCCGCTGCGCGCCTTGTCGGAACGCAGGTTGTACTTATGAAAACGGTCGAAAATCTGATGGTCGGTAAACACGCATAGCTTCAGATCGTGGTCGATAAAGCCCTCGTGGAGGGTGCGCTCGACGGGGTCGAACGTCACAGTGCCCTTCTCGGCGAAGATGTCACGCAGGCGCTCCAGCTGTTTGCGACTGTCGGCCAGGATGCAAAGGCGATAACCGTCATGAAGGTAGTTCTCCAAAGACTGCTGCAACAGTTCGAAGTTCTTGTGAAACTGTGGCTGCGGGGCGGTATGAAAGGTGATGGTAGCATCGGCAGCTCCCTTGTCGTGAGCAGCAATGACGACATGTCGGAAACCGGCGGCCTCATGGCTGAAGCGCGAGGCGGTGATGAGCTGCGACTCGCGAGTCATCTCGCACATAATGGCCTGCTGCTCTTGCTCAGTGGCACCTTCAAGCCGTTCCCTCAGGACTTGCTGTGAGAAGCCCTCGTCGTAGATGTGCTGGATGACATCGTGCAGATAAGTGAAGTCTCTGGCCACAAGCAAGGCATCGGCGGGCAGGAAGGAGAGGAACGATGTCTTCTCGTCGCTGACGGCCAGATCGGGAACAATTTCCACGCGATCACGCTTGTCCGTGGACAGTTGGGTGTCTACCTCGAAAGTACGGATGGAATCGATGTCGTCGCCAAAGAAGTCGAGGCGGAAGGGCAGTTCACTGCTATAGGAATAAATGTCGAGAATGCCGCCACGCAGCGCAAACTGGCCTGGCTCGTAGACATAGTCCACCTCGCGGAACCCCAGCTGGCGCAGCGACTCGGCAGTAGCGTCAACATTGACCGTCTGCCCCTGAGTGAGCACCACCATGCGGTCGTCGAGCTGCTTTCTGGAAACCACCATTTCAGCCACAGCCTCGGGATAAGTGACAATATAGAGTGCTCCCCCCTGAAGGGAGGAACGGGCAGTGCTCGTAGGAGAGTTGATAGTTGACAGTTGAGCCAACACCTCGGTGCGCAGAATTTCGCTAGCAGCATCGCGCTGACCATACTTGACAGCGCGACGATAACTGCTGGGAAAGAACAGCACTCGTTCCTCACCCAAGAGTTGTAGCAGGTCATGATAAAAATAGCCCGCCTCGTCGGCGTCCTGCAGGATGAAAAGTCCTGTGGTGGACATCCTTGCCGTTAATCCCGCAAAAACCATAGGGGCTGATGAACACACCAGCCCCTGTAGGGAAAGAGTCCGTATGGACTTGTCGTTAATCTTCTCCGCCACAGCTTTGACCTGTGGTGAAGTATTGAATAAAACTGATAAATCTGATACTGTTACGGACTTATTCTTACTGTTCTGCAATTGCATCTATTTATAGATTTTCGCTTCCAGCCACTTGTTCAGTTGCTGCTCATACTTCACGACAGGAATCTGTCTTACAGAGCGAAGCTTGAGGGCATCGCCTCCCTGCTCAGTTTCTATGATTTCATCACCATCTCCTAATTCTGTGATTTTCTCGTCACCCTCAGGCTCTAAGATTTCATCACCTTCTTCAGGATTCTCTGCAAGATACATAACCAGTTCCATAATGCTTCCAGTGATGTCCAAGCCTGAGTCTGCTGACATCTCAAGAATGTCTTCTGTAGTCAGACCGAGCTGTGCCAAAGCCTGATTGACTGAACCCTCAATGACAGAAGGGTCGATAGGCAACGTCACACCACCCTCAGAAATCTCGGACAGCAAGTCAATGACGCGCTTAATGAGCGCCCTACAGTCAAAGCCCATGGAGTCCAGATAGCGCATCACCTCCACTGGCGACGGCTTTTCGCTGACAATAGCCTGATAAACTGGGTTCATCTGTCCGTCTTTGTACATAACAGGCCATGCCTTCAGTGCTGCCACTGTCTGGACGAGGTAAACTAACGTTGCCGACAGATGTCCCAGTTTAGGTACTACGAAGTTGGTCTGCAGGTTGGTGGCACCGGGAATAATGTTTGGATGGAAGCCGTTCTCCTTCAGATAAGAAAGAATAGGACGTGCTGCTTGTACGGGAACATAGTCATCAGCTCGTGAATGGAAGATATAGAGCCGCTGCGATGGGTCGGGCGTCCAGCCAGTGGCAATGCTCAACTGCTCAAACAGGTTCTGTAACTCCATACTCTTTGCCGACATCAGGTCACAATAGTCGTCGGCCAGAATTTCGTGAATCATCTTGTCGCGTCCCACAATGTCGCAGACAGGCCACGAAGAATAGTTCTTCGACTGTACATACTCGTCAATCAGTGCTGCAACCCCTGGCTGGAATACATCTTCGTAATCCAGATTCATGTGCTGGGTATCATTGGTAGACACCATAAGCAGCAGGGGTACGGCATTATAGGCTGAATAGTCTATCTGTACATACTGTCTGTAACACTCCTTGACATCAGAGGGTGAGCCACCTGCAAAAGTCTTGTCGAAACTAATCTGGTCGCTGTATTCCATGTCGCGGCACTTCTGGACAGCCAGTGCATCGAAGCCTCCGCTGGAATATCCGACATTGAAGGTCAGCGGACCATAGTCGAAGCCCATCTCGTCCAGCAGACGACGGGCTGCCAGCAGTGCATCTAGGCTGGCATGGGCATTGACCGTTCCTTGCAAGAAAGCCTGCGGGAAGCGCTCAGTAACACCGAATCCATAGAAGTCGCTTTCCACAAGAATGTAATCCGGGTTCAGCGGATTCGCCAGGAGCATGCCCTCCAGTGTATCGAAGCCACGGGTAGGAGCCTCTGTGCGATTGAAGATGGTATAATGATTATAGAGTATAACTCCCTGACATGGTTTCTCATGAGTCCAAATATTTTGGGGAATCAGGATAGAGCCACTCAGTGTAATGGGCTCTCCGTCAGGGTCGGTAGAGGGATAGACGAAATTCATGCGGATGGCGGGACGCTCCTGATGCAGATTAATGGGTGTTCCATCAACATTTGCCTCAAAATTCAGCACGTAGTCCATCGTTTCATAGATTATCTCCTGTTCGTCAATAACCACCTCGTCAAACTCTAAGTCAATAACCTTATTGTCATAAGTGACAATGCTCAGCGTGCCATCACCATTGAATTCTATGGAACTCAACTGCGATGTGGTAAACACCTGCATAGTGCCATCAGCCAAAGTGACTCTGATGACTTTTGCCTCAGCGCTCATCCAAGCGACAAAAGCAATAAGTGTAAACAGTATCTTTTTCATCATGGCCGCTTACCTTTTAATGGATTTCTTCACACTATTGCCCTGCTTCCGCACATAGACGCCCTTGTTGCGAGGCATTGCCTGCAGACGGCGTCCATCCAAAGAGTACCAACTTGTAGCTTGTGTATTGGCATTTTGTTGCTTAGCATTCTTAATGCCCGTAGTTTCCTGACGACGGACGGTTGTCTTATCGACATTTTCGTCCTGTGTATCGTCAACATAAATCAGCGTTACTTTTTCCTTGTCGAAAATGATACGCTTCACTGCCTTTCCATCCTCCGTAATGGCAGATACTGCCGTCTGAGCCGACAAGCAGCAACACATCAGGAAAAAAGCAAGAAATGTTAAGTAAAAACGTTTCATAAATAAAATTGTTTAGTTAATAAATAAAAGCGCTGCAAAGGTACAAAAAAAAACGGTTTTCCTATGACAAATTACACTCATTCTCAAAAGCCGGCCTGTTAAAATACTATAAATCAAAGCGGGTAGTACTTTCCATCATGCGCTAATGTTCAAGGAAATCACTAACTTTGCATGTGGAATATAATACATATAGGTATCATGCACACAAGCGACAGCATCGTCATCATTCCGACTTACAATGAGAAGGAGAACATCGAAAAGATAATCCGCGCCGTGTTTGGCTTGGAGAAGTGTTTCCATATCTTGGTGATTGACGACGGGTCGCCAGACGGCACGGCAGGCATCGTCAAGCAGCTTATGTTGCAGACAGACATGAACGACCGACTGTTTATCATTGAACGCAGCGGCAAGCAGGGATTGGGCACGGCCTACATCACGGGATTTAAGTGGGCACTGGAACGCGACTACGAATACATTTTCGAGATGGATGCCGATTTCAGCCACGACCCTCACGACCTGCCTCGCCTATACAGTGCCTGCGCTCCGACGACAGGCAGTTGTGCAGAAGGCGGCAACGACGTAGCCATCGGAAGCCGTTATGTCAGTGGTGTCAATGTGGTCAACTGGCCCATGGGGCGCGTGCTGATGTCCTATTTTGCTTCCAAGTATGTGCGTTTTGTCACTGGTTTCCAGGTCCACGACACCACAGCAGGCTTTGTTTGCTACCGGCGACGTGTGCTGAAGACTATCGAACTGGACAAGATTCGGTTCAAGGGCTATGGCTTTCAGATAGAAATGAAGTTCACAGCCTACAAGATTGGCTTCCGCATCAAGGAAGTTCCCGTCATCTTTGTCAATCGCCGCGAGGGTACCAGCAAGATGTCCAGCGGCATCTTCGGAGAAGCATTCTTCGGGGTCATGCGCCTGCGTTGGGACGGCTGGACGCGTAAATATCCGAAGATTGCAGAATAGACTCCATTCCTTTTTTTGCCGGCAGGCCGGTCATCATGGGTAGGTAATGGTACCTGCCCAGTCACTTTCTGCTGTCATACTGATGCCTGCACTTGAAGAGGTGCCACCGCCACCTCCCCAAAGACTGGTGGTATAGACGGTAATCTTGTCCAGTGTCACCGGCACGCCTTCCAAAACGGTCTCCTTAAGGATATTCTCGTTGATATCATACACTGTCACTGTAATCTTCAGCACGTCGTTATCTTCGTGGGGGAAGGTATAGATTTCAAACACCTGCTGACCGTCTTCTATCTGTATCATCACTGTCTGACGAGAGTTCACACAACCATATCCCGTTGCCGGGCTGAACGTTGACGAACCGCCAGTGTAGTAAAAACGTATCTTGGCAGCCTCAGCAGGCAGTTCATCAGTCAGTTCCAAACGGAACATCGACACGGCACGACGCAATTGCAACTCATAAGTCTGCTGCGCAGATGTAACCGTCAGCTCACCCTCGTAGTAAAAAGTTTCGGTGACCACATTGCTGGGAAAAGTCACCTTTTCCGGCGACGTGATGGTTGCTGAGCCACTACTGTTGTGGGCAATGACAACCACTTGATAGACACCCTCTGCCAGTGTCAGCCCCACCTTGCCGAACGAAGCGTCGTCAGCCTTCTGACTGACCGTCTTCACTTTTGTGCCGTCTTGAAAGAAAGCCACATTCACTCGTGAACTCAACAGGGCGATGTCCTGAACGGAACGGGTGCTAAAAGGAATCTGGTCATAGATGGAGAGGTTCAGAATGACATTACCGTCGAGCGAAACATCCTCGCCATCGACCAATGCTTTCTCACAGCCCGTCAGCAACAGGACAGTCATTAGGCCACAAAGGCATCGTAGCATGGTATTCTTCATCATATCCGTTTATTTTAGTTATTGGTATTTGTTGGCTATCTGCAAGTGTAGAAGTGACTGGTCACCACTCTACTGGTCAGGGTTATCCACAAATCCCTGATATTCAGGAACCAGCGATGACATCACACTGTCGTAGGCTTGGTGCATGGTGGCCTGCACATTCTGAGCACCCTGACCAACGGGATAGATGGGGGCATGGATGGTCAGCGACAGGGGATGCCAGTGGGCGAAGTGCCAGTCCTTCATGCGGGGCATCACGTTGAATGAGCCATTGATGGTCAGCGGGACTACAGGCAACTGCAGCTCGTCGGCCAGCGCGAAGGCACCTTTGCGGAATGCCCCCATGTGACCGGTAAAGCTGCGGGCTCCCTCAGGGAACACCACCACCGAGCAATCACCCGTTTCCAGAATATGGCGTGCTGTCTTATACGTAGTTCGCACGGCCCCTATCCCACGCTTGTCGACCATAATCTGGTGCGACTTTCGACAGGCATAGCCTACAAAGGGAATCTTCTGTATCTGATACTTCATCATCCACTTGAAGTTACGGGCCAAATATCCGTAGATAAGGAAGATGTCAAAAGCACCCTGGTGGTTGGCCACGAAGACATAGGACTGATCGGGTTCCAAGTGCTGGCGACCTTCCACATTGACTGGCAACAGGAAGGCACGCACAATGACACGAGCCCACCAGCGTCCAGGGTAATAGCCCCAGTAGTGGCCGTTGCCGAAGGTACAGCCCAGTCCCACGACGATGGCCGTCCAGATGGTCATCAGGATGGTGACAGGAATGGCGACAAACACCTGATAGATACAATACAGAATCCTCATTTACTATTTTCTTTTTTACTCTTCAACGTGATGACCACAATCTCAGGCGGCATGTTCAGACGGAAGGGAATGAGAGCCCCTACTCCTGTAGAGACATACAGGGCGCGGTCGCCTTCCTGCTCCCATCCACCCCACGTGTCGTAGGTAATCGCACTCGGCGACCATCCGAGCAGTGAGAACTGTCCGCCATGGGTATGTCCACTGAGCGTCAACTGAGCATGACACTCGGGCAGAATCTTCCTACGCCATGCCGTGGGGTCATGCTGCAACATGACGATGAAGGGACGATGGGTGCCGGATGATGACTGAAGACGAAGTCCCTCCAAGGTCTTCCTGACGTCGCCTCGTCGCGGCATACGTTTCAGCGTTCCCCAGTTCTCCATGCCTGCAATGACAATGGAGTCGGAGTCTCGGCGTATTACCTGATGACTGTTCACCAACAACTGCCACCCCATCTGCTGCTCATACTGCTTGATGAGTTGTATGCACTGTTCTTTTTCCTCTTCATTGATGTCAAGATAGGTAGGATAGTCGTGGTTACCCAACACGCTATACACGCCGTCCTTAGCCTTCAGCTGACTGAGAATACCCATCTGGGGCTTCAACTCGTCAGGGTGAAGGTTCTCCAGGTCGCCAGTAAACACGATGACATCGCCACGCTGTGCGTTGATGCTGTCGACGGCCTGTTGCAGCACCCACTGCCGACTGCCCGCCATACTGCCCACATGGGCATCGGTGAACTGCACGATGCGATAACCGTCGAAGGCTTCAGGCAAGTCGGCAGACACATATTCCACATGGTGCACCTGAATGTTGGTAAACCCTGCGAAATAACCGTATGATACCATACACCATATTATAATAGTACACGCGAGGGCGGCCTTTTTCCAATGCCGACGTGGTACAAGCCACCGGCAGAGCAGGGCAAACACTACAGGTGCTACCACCAGCGTCATCAGGAAGAAGAAAGGAATGGCGTAACGGGCTATCATATTCTGCTATCTTACGTTTGTTATCTGATTATGCTGCAAGAAGACACTGCTATGGCATGTGTTGGAAACAGACAGCCTCACCCACATACGAGTCGTCAACGATACCATCTTGATACACCGTGTGCCCGTTGCAGAGCGTGCGGACCACCTGCCACTGAAAGGTATGGCCTTCCAAAGGACTCCATCCGCACTTACTCTGAATGAGGTCGGGAGTTAGCGTCCACGGACTGTCGGGGCGCACGACGACAAGGTCCGCCCGATAGCCCTTGCGCAGGAAACCGCGATGCCAGACACCGAACAGGCGTGCGGGGCGGTGAGCCATCAGCTCAACCATGCGTGCTATAGTGAGCACGCCTTCGCTAACTAGTCCAAGCATGGCTGGCAGCGAAAACTGCACCATGGGCATGCCTGACGCAGCCTTTGCGCACCCACCTTGCTTCTGGGCAGCAAGATGGGGAGCATGGTCGGTGGCAATCGTCGTGATGCGACCGTCGTTGAGTGCCTGTCGCAGCATGTACTGGTCTACAGGCGTCTTGATGGCGGGGTTCACCTTAATCCTCGCCCCCAAGCGTTCGTGATCCAACTGGCTGAACAGCAGGTAGCCCACACAGGCCTCTGCGGTGACGTTTGGGAATTGATTTTTTGTAGCTGGCTCTATCAGTTCCAGCTCTTCTGCTGTCGACACATGGGCAATATGCAGGCGCGTACCGTATTTGCAAGCCAGTTCGACTGCCTTACGCGTTGACGACAGACAGGCCTCCTCACTGCGTATCATGGCATGAAGGGCGACGGGAGGGTCTTCGCCCCACGCTTTTTTGGCTGCCTGCATGTTACGGTTGATGATGTCCGTATCTTCGCAGTGTACCATCAGTGGCAGCCGACATGTCTTGAAGATGCGCTCCAAAGCCTGTTGCCGGTCTACCAGCATATTTCCCGTGGACGATCCCATAAAGAGCTTGACACCAGGAATACGAGTGCCGTCCAGCCGGCTGAAGGTTTCTGCATTGTCATTGGTAGCTCCATAGAAAAAGGAGTAGTTGACATGGCTCTCACCTGCAGCACGCCGGAACTTGTCGTCCAAAGCTTCCATCCTAGTGGTCTGTGGCACACAGTTGGGCATGTCAAAGTAGGTGGTAACGCCTCCTGCTGCTGCAGCACGGCTCTCACTGTCAATGTCGCCCTTCTCCGTAAGTCCGGGTTCCCGAAAGTGTACGTGACTATCAATGATACCTGGCAAAACGTAGCAGTCTGAGGCATCGATGATGTCATCGAACGATGCCTCAGGCTGTTCTTTGCAGATATCTGTGATGGTGCCGTCCTCGATGACTATAAATCCCCGGACGGTGCGGCCCTCGTTGACAATATGTCCTCCTTTGACAAGTGTCTTCATGGCTTCACTACGTTCGTCGGAGGAACTGTACCCTGTGAAGCCAGCGTGTCAGCGGGCTGTGGAGCCAGAGCGGCAGGAGCAGCAGGGGCGGCAGGAGCCCCCACGGGTTCGCTCAACCCGTTCATGCGTTGCTCGTTCTCCTGTGCTGCCTGGTAGTACTGCTTGACATAGGAATCTTCCTTGAAGGATTTCGTGGCCTTCGACATAATGTATTCTATCTGCGGAGTCAGTATGGGATAACGATACTGGCTGGTAATCATCATGAAGACACCGGGACCCAGCACATTGTCGAAGTTGGCCACCACAAACGAGGTCACCAGCTGGTCTTCTTCGGCCGTGATGCGAGCAGCCTCGGCATTGAGTTCTGCATCAATGGTCTGTTCGTCGATGCCGTCAAGAATCATCTGGTTCTGCCGATGCCCCAGTTCGTTCATCTGGTTTATCAGCTGGTTGTGCTTATCAATAAAGTGATAGAGACTGTCGTTCAGCGGCGTGCCACCCACAGAGGGTCCCGCCGGGCCTATCTTCACCTGCACCTCGCCCTCTTCCAGCACGACAGGCAGTATGCTCTCGTCGTCCATAAACAAGTTGGCTATGCGTACCGAGTCCAGCAGTCCGGCAAAGTGGAACTCACCATGCACCACGTCGCAGGAGTCGATGTTACGAATCTCACCCTGCTTGAGGGCTTTCAGATAGAGCTTGCTCCCGTCAAGTGCAGTGACAGACGTAGAACCTGTCACATTGTAGGAACTGGCGCACGAAGCAAGCAGTACCACGATGACGGATGCATACAGATTTCTAATCATAGATGAACTTATAGTTTCTTTTTATTTGGCAGACAATGATTATTCTGTTGCAAATGTACAATGTATTATCGGAAAGAGAAAAAAAATTTGCGCAATTTAAAACATTTGCGCAATTATTTAGCGTTTTTTTGCCTACATACCTACTCTTTTTCCAATTCGTTAGCAATTCTGTGGCTGGAATAAAGCTGCAGAAGGGCTGCCACCAACAGTACGACTATCCAGTTGTTATGCACGTATCTGATGTACGACAGATAGTCCAGTCCGAGAAAATTACTCTGGTTGGCAAACATCAGAAGGGCTGCCACCAAGAAGAGTACATCACTCAGTAGCATCATGCGGCGCAGACGACGCACCACAAAGTTCTTTCCCTGGTACGTCTGACGCATCTGCATGGCCACGAACATCAGCGCACCCACGGCAAAAGTCCATGCCGCCCACTGCTGCAGGAACAGGCTGGCACCGGCCCCCACAACCATCAGCAGGCCGCCCACCAGCATGACGTACACCTCCACTTTACTCAGCTGCCTCATCGCTCACAGGGTTCATGGGTGTCACATCATCGCTCAACACGAAGATGTCCTCGTCAGCAGCCTTCATGAAATAGCGCTCACGGGCTATCTTCTCCATGGCCTTCGGATTCTTGTCAATCTCGCGGATACGTTCTATGTTCTTTCTGTTCAGCTCCGTGTACTGCCCTATCTCCTCCTCCAGGGCGCTGATTTTCTGCTTATTGCTAATATGGCTCCTGATGCTGTTCTCGTCAACAAACCCGATGAAGACAACGGCAATGATGCTGACCACCACATACTTCAGGAACGGCACGCCACACACGGCGCTGACTATTGACTTGAGTTTCTTCATACGCTGCTCTTTTGCTTAACGACTGCAAAGATACACTTTTTTTTTGAAATACCGCAGAATCTGATGATTTTAACGTCTTATCGGTTTATCATTTTTCAAAAAACACACCATGAAGCAGCATACAATGAAAGACAATTTCACTGAATTTGCTCACCAATTTCACTGAATTTGCTGACCAGTGTTTATTGCTCATAACTGTTATTTTTCATTCTTTATTTCTTATTTCTTATTTTTTCTTCGTACCTTTGCGAACAAATTCACTTTTATTACTTATGGAAGAATACATCGTATCAGCGCGGAAATACCGCCCCACGTCGTTTGACACCGTTGTGGGGCAGCAGGCGCTGACCACCACTCTGAAGAATGCCGTCCGCAGCGGAAAGCTGGCCCACGCCTACTTGTTCTGCGGACCGCGAGGCGTGGGAAAGACAACCTGCGCCCGAATCTTTGCCAAAGCCATCAACTGCATGTCGCCCACGGACGACGGTGAGGCCTGCGGACACTGCGAGTCGTGCCAGGCCTTCAACGAGCAGCGGTCGTTTAACATCTTTGAACTCGATGCGGCATCGAACAACTCCGTGGAGCACATCAAGTCACTGATGGAGCAAACGCGCATACCACCGCAGGTGGGCCGTTACAAGGTATTCATCATTGACGAGGTGCACATGCTGTCAACAGCCGCCTTCAATGCCTTCCTCAAGACACTTGAAGAGCCCCCCGCACACGTCATCTTCATCCTGGCCACTACGGAGAAGCACAAAATACTGCCCACCATCCTGAGCCGCTGTCAGATTTACGACTTCGAACGCATGACGGTTCGCAACACCATTGACCACCTGAAGACGGTAGCTGAGCGCGAAGGCATCAAGTACGAGGAAGAAGCACTTGCCGTCATTGCCGAAAAGGCTGACGGAGGCATGCGCGACGCACTGAGCATCTTCGACCAGGCTGCCTCGTTCTGCCAGGGAAACATCACCTACCAGAAGGTGATTGAGGACCTCAACGTACTCGACGTGGAGTACTACTTCCAGATAGTAGACCTCGCTATTAATAATAAGGTGGCAGAAATCATGGTACTGTTGAACACCATCGTCAACAAAGGGTTCGATGCAGGACTGCTCGTCCAGGGCCTGGCTAAGCATGTGCGCAACGTGCTGATGGCCAAGGATGCACAGACACTGCCCCTGCTTGAGGTCAGCGACCAACAGCGCCAACGCTACCAGGAGCAGGCACAGCACTGCGAGACCCGCGTACTCTATGAGGTGCTGCGCCTCACCAACCAGTGCGACATCAACTACCGACAGTCCAGCAACAAGCGACTGCTGGTGGAGCTAACCCTCATTGAGATTGCACAAATCACCCAGCCCGACGAGGGGGCTGCCAGTGGGCGTAAGCCCAGACGATTGAAATCCCTGTTTAAGCAACTGATTGGACAGCAACAGCCCCGACAAGCAGCCCCGCAGGTAGCTGCGGCTACTGCTGTCCCGTCAACACCTATGCCCAACACTACTGATCAACACTCCCAAGCCAGTAAACCAGCCCCCTTGAAGCCTAAACTGAAGACCAGCATCAGCTTCTCGTGGAACAATCTGCGCAACAACGCTAATGCCAAGAAGCAACCCGTACTCATGGACGAGACCCAGAGTGCTGACGACAGTAGGCACGAAACGGAACAGGACACCTTCGACCAGCATGAGCTCGAACTGGAGTGGTTGTCCATGTGTAACCGCATGCCACAGAAACTGAGCGGCATTGCCACCCGTATGAAGAACATGAGTCCTACCATCCTGGACTTTCCTGCCGTGGAAGTCGTTGTAGAGAACCAGCTGGCTCTCGAACAGATGGAACAGATAAAGGGCAGCATTGTCAACACACTGAAACTGCACCTCCACAATCAGGACATCACACTGTCACTGCGCGTTGCCGAACATCAGGAACAGGAGCGCGTGCTTTCCCGCAGTGAACAGTTCCAGCAGATGGAGAAAGAGAACAAAGCCGTCACTACACTCTTGGAACGTTTCGACTTACAATTAGCATAAGTCACTTTCAGACAATAAGTTAAACAGACCCTTCACTTACCATCCGTCAGCTGTTGATGACTCGTCAGTGAAGCGTAAAGTCGTGGACATACTGTTTCAATTGATTGGCAGCATCGGCACGGTCAGGCAGATAGCGCAGAATGACGGTGATGAAACGCGTGGAGTCATCAATGACCTTTGCGTAGTATTCAAAGTCGCCTTCCTGACCAGTATGGATGCTGTATTCATCGGTAGCCTCTAACAGTTCTGCCCCCATGCCCATCAACTGCTGACCAGGCGTACGGAAAATATCACCGCCCTTCATCAATTGCTGCTCCATAAACGACAGCGAGAGGTCGTCGTTGAGAAACACCTCCATCTGCTCGTCAGGCAAATACTGATGTCTCAGGTAACTGGGGTACACTATGTTGACACCCAGCATCGGGCTGTGGTATGTAAGCAGTTGCGACTTGGACAGTTCTATGTTCAGGCTGTCGTCGGCAGTGATGACGTTGTTAAACGACTTCAGCCGTTGCTGGTTATTGCAGGATGCAAAAAACAGCAAACAGGAAACGTACAAAAGAAAAGATAACATGGGATGCATGGGCGAAAAACATTCAGACCGTAAAAAAACTACATGAGCAGGTGTTCAAGCGAGGGAATCTCTATGCGCCCGCGATGCAGGGTGAGCAGTTGTTCGTCCTGTAGCTGGTTGAGTACACGACTGACGTCAATGCGACTGTCGTTAAGAATGAGTGCCAACTGGTTCATCAAGATATAGAACGTCTTGGCACCAGCGGGATATAAGCTGTGAGCAAAGAAGAAGCGAACCAGTGCATCACGCAGCGTACGCGGTGCAGCCCGCCAGGCATGATGCTGCAAACGGTGGGTTTCTGCAGCCATAATGTTCAGCATATTGAGCCGGAAAACCAACTGGGTGTCCAGCAGCAAAAGCACTTCCTGCTTGTCAATGCTGATGAGCGAACAGGGTGTCTTTGCCGTAAAAGACGAGGTGTAGCGCTGGCTAATGCCGAAGATGCGTTCGGGCTGTACGGTATAGGGAGCGCTGACCTGCTCGACAACACGCCATGAGTGGTCATCGCACGACGTCTCTGCCCGCAGCATTCCGCTGACCACAAAGTGCAACTGGGTACAGGCATCACCCTCACGCGCCAGCCGTTTCCCTGCTGCCAGTTTCGAGAAACTGAACTTCGTATGTCCTGCCACCTGCATCAGGTCGGCATGACTCATACCCTGAAAGAGAGTAAACTGCAACAGACGGTCATAGATTTCAAACACAGTCTTCTATTATTTATTTCAGCGAGACAATCATAGTTCACACCTGACGGTGGCATCCCCTACCCTTTATTCCTGGATTTTATCCTTCAGTGATGGCGAAAACCAGACACGGTTCTCACCATGATCGTCGTAGATGAGGTAGACCATCAACTCGGGGTGTTTGTTCAGCAACTGGCGTGTACGCTCCAGTCCCATCACCATGAACGATGTGGCATAGGCATCAGCAACAGCACATCGCTCTGCCAGAACAGTCGCTGACAGGATGTTATGCTGAACGGGAGTGCCCGTCTTGGGGTCTATGGTGTGTGCGTAGCGTTTGCCATCCTTTACGTAGAAGTTGCGGTAATTGCCGCTGGTAGCCATGGCACGGTCGGTGATGTTCAGCACGGCCTGTATCTCTCCGCCATCCTGAGGCTCGTCAGTAGGTTTGGTGACACCTATCTTCCAGGGTACACGCTTAGAGCTGATGCCTCGTGTCACCACTTCGCCACCTATCTCCACGCAGTAGTTCTCTACTCCCCTCGCATCTAACAGGCGTGCCACCTGGTCGGCACCATAGCCTTTTGCAATGGCTGAACAATCCAGCATGACGCGTGGGTCTTGCTTGACCATATTCTCTCCGTCAAAGTTCACCTTCTGATACCCCACAAAGCGCATCAGCGAGTCAATGGTGTGCTGACCGGGATGCTCGTTTTGCTGGAAGCCGAAACCCCAGGCATTGACCAGCGGTGCCACGGTGATGTCGAAGGCTCCGTCCGTGTCAGCAGCAATCTGCTGAGCCAGTTTAAAAACATCAAGGAACATCTTGTTGGGACGCATGGACCTGTTGTGGTTGATGTTGGAGATGACACTCTCCTTGTTGAACATAGACAGGGCGGAGTCTACCTGCTGCAGGCGGCTTACGATGTCTTTCTGCAAGTCGTCAGCATGCTGGTAGGTAACGGTGTACGTGGTGCCGAAGATGCTGCCCTGACATCGCTGATAGGGCAACGGCTGTTGCTGTCTGACAATGAGTATGGTGCCCACAATGAGCAGCGCAAGGAACGGCAGCTGCCAGGCAAGTTTCTTTTTCTGTTGTGTGTCCATAGTACTATATATCAATGATAACATTGAAGTTAGGAGCTATCTTGTCGCCGTCGTTAATACCGAATCCGGGCACGTACCACGTGTTGCCCACCACTCCGTCATTATGTTTCAGTCTCCGCCTGTAGCGCACTGACCAGCCTAAGTGCAGGGGGCCGAAAATCTTGGCATCGATGCCGAACACTACCTCAGCCCAGTGCATGTTACACTTCATGTCCTTCACGCCGAAGCCCGTCTCAGTCTGCCACACCGGGTCAGGCAGGTTTTCGCGGATGATGTCCACCTTATACGATGTGAAGCCATAGCGCAGACCGGCATAGATGCGGTTGGGACCGTGCTTCTTGCGGATGATGTTCCAGTCCATGCCTATACGGAAGTATGGAGCCGTGGTCTTATACGTGATACCCGTCACCTCGTCATTGTCGTGGTTGGCCTTACCCAGTCCTACCTCGACAATCGGGAACCACTGGTCGTGCAGATTGACGCGCAATGCTCCTTCATACTCACCATGGTCGCTGAGCATGAGCATGGCCGGACCTACCAGGTCAACAGATACTGCAAATCCGCGGAAGAAGGGTATTGAGTCCTTCTCCAAACGGAAGAGCTTAAGCTGTGCCTCGGCGGGGATGGCCATCACCACCAGCAGTGCGCTAACGACGAGCCTTAAGATACAGGTAGTAGTGGGTGTTCGTAATGTCATAGTCAACATATGAATGTTCGATGGTCATGGAGTCAATACCGTGATGTGTGGTGGTAACAGACTCTATTTCGTGGAAGTAACTGGCCTGGCAGTCCACCGACTCAAAGTGAGGGATATTCTCCTTCTTGATGCGGACGGTGTCGCGCCACACATTGTCCGACGTGTCGCGCAGTTCTGTATAGAAGACATCTTCCGGTTGTGTGTAGCTGATGGGCAGCGAGAAACCTGTAGCATCGTCGTCGCACAGCCCGTTGACCACCGTGTCGTTTGTGCCATCCTTACGCTCCGTCCACATCCATAGCGTGTCCACCCTTAGCGTGTCGTCGCCTCCCATGCCTTTCTTCAGCTCTACGTTAGTGTACACTAGGTTCTGCACGGGGCAGTCAATGCTCGTGCATGCAGCCAGCGCAGCCAGCAGCAAGAGTATGGGAACTATTTTCCGCATCTTATATTCTCTTCTATCTGGTACTCGTTACGTCCGGCACTGTTCCTGCTAATCAAGTCGCCAAGGAATCCTGCCAAAAACAACTGCGTACCAATCATCATCATGGTCAGTGCAATATAGAAGAACGGGGAGTCTGTCACCAGCCTCATAGGCACATGGTGCCAGACAGCCCACAGTTTGTCAACACCCAGATAGAACGCCGCGCAGAAGCCGATGAGGAACATGATGGTGCCCAGAAAACCGAACACGTGCATGGGTTTCTTGCCAAAAGTTCCTAGGAACCAAAGCGTCAATAAGTCCAGATATCCGTTGACAAAGCGGTTCCATCCCATGAACTTCGACTTTCCAAACTTGCGGGCCTGATGGTGCACAGGCTTCTCGGCAATCTTGTCGAAACCGGCATTCTTGGCCAGATAAGGCATGTAGCGGTGCATCTCACCATATACCTCAATATTCTTCACCACTTCGCGCCGATAAGCTTTCAGCCCGCAATTAAAGTCGTGCAGGTTATGAATGCCGCTCACCTTACGTGCCGTGGCATTGAACAGCTTTGTGGGAATGGTCTTTGACAGCGGGTCACCCTGGCTGCGGTTTTGCTTGTAGCCCGACACCAGGTCGTTACCATCTTCCTTTATCATGCGGTATAGTGCTGGAATCTCGTCGGGCGAGTCCTGCAGGTCAGCATCCATAGTGATAACCACATCGCCCTGAGCCTCCTTGAAACCACAATACAATGCAGGGCTCTTGCCGTAGTTTCTACGGAACTTGATGCCCTTCACATGCTCTGAACGAGCCGCAAGTTCCTTGATGACATCCCACGAATGGTCTGTGGAGCCGTCGTTGACGAAAATCACTTCAAATGTAAACTTGTTCGCCTCCATCACCCGCTCTATCCAGTTATAGAGTTCGGGCAGCGACTCCTCTTCATTAAATAAAGGTATTACTACTGATATATCCATGCTGGAGTTGATAGTTTAGAGTTTAGAGTTTGGGGGAAACGACGACTGGTCGGCCTTGACCGTCTGACGTTGCATGATGGCAGCAATGGGCAATCCCAGGAAGAAGCCGGTGGTGATGTTCACCGTCAACATGTTCAGTGCAAAGTCGATAGGGCGCATCGTGCCCAACTCCTTCAGTCCTTGTTCCATCTGCTCTCTCAATCCGTACATCGACAATGCCTTGCCGCCCTCTTCCGAGTGTAACAACTCGCTAAACTTGCCCAGCAAATATCCCTGATCGATGAACGCAAAATAAACATAGAGCACCACTGCCAGTAACAGTCCCGCATAGAAGAACGTCAGCACCGTATAGCCGTAGGCACGCAGAAAGGTAATGACTCCCTGGCGCACATCATCACGGAAGTGCCGCAGACGGCTTGCAGCAAAAAACGGCGACACAATCAGCAGAAACAAGGCCACCATACCCATCAACGGACTTGTCAGTCCCTGTACATAGCAAACGAAACTGCCAATCCATAGCAGCGACAACAACGCACCGTCCTGACGGGCAAAAGCCTTCAACTGTACATATTCCTCTGGAGTCATAATCGTGTGCAAAGGTACGGATATTTTAAGAACGGGCAAAAGATTTTGGATAAAAAATTTGGGCAATCAGATAAAAAGTGTTACCTTTGCAGCCGCTTTCGAGCAAACAAACATGAGCGAGTCCTGTACGGCCAGCTCCCTCGGAATCCCCCAGGATGGGAACATAGCAAGGGTACTTGGTTGTAGCGGCGCGATACAGACAGCTCGCTCACCCGCCTCTTTAGCTCAGTTGGCCAGAGCACGTGATTTGTAATCTCGGGGTCGTTGGTTCGAATCCGACAAGAGGCTCAAGAATCAAGAGAAGGAGGTGAACACCTTGAACGGTGTTCACCTCCTTCTTATTGGCTCAGTCCAAGCAATCGGTTGCTGTCACTCTGCGACGACCAACAGACTGCCTGCCGTCAGTCCGTCAGCAGTGCAGTGGAGCTGAATGGTCCCCGGGGTCTTACTGCTTTGTACAAGCACCTGAGCCAGTCCGTTGAAGGCAGGTATCTGGAACTCGTGGCAGTCGGCATCGGAGGGATGATCGGCTCCCATGTACGAGGGATCACCGTTGCCGGCACCGATGATGCGCCCGTTGCCCTCTAAGCGCAGAGTGAGCATGGGACAGGCGGTGGGCACCACCTGACAGTCCTTGTCACGTACCTGGACGGTAACCACGCTGACATCGCGCCCATCAGCACTGATGACACTACGGTCAGCAGAAACGGCGAGCAATGAAGGGACCTTGGTGGTACGTACCACCTGCTTTATGCGCTTTCCATTCTTATATCCAATGGCTTCTACACGCCCGGGCTGGTAGACGGCACGCCACTTCAGGTGCCCATTACGGGGCATAGCCTGTCGTCCGAGCTTCTTGCCGTTGATGGTGAGTTCCACCTCGTCGCAGTTGCTGTAGACCCAGATATCCACCTCTTCACCCTCGTGACCCTGCAGGTTCCAGTGGGGGAAAATGTGGAGCACAGGCTCATCGGTCCACCACGCCTTGAGATACCAAGCCTCGTCCTTCCAGAAACCGCAGTAGTCCAGTATGCCGAACTCGGAGTCGTGGGCGGGATAGCTCAGCGGGTTAGGCTCGCCACGATAGTCGAAACCTGTCCAGAAGAAGACGCCTGCAGCCCATGGACGGTCAGCATAGAACTGCCAGCCACGCTCGATGACGTTCTCCACGTGGTGATGGGTGGTGTCGCGGTTCATGGACACCATGTGACCCGGCTCGGCGGTGCTGTTGAAGTAGACACCGCGGGTGCCACAGCCCGTAGTTTCCTCGGTACCCACAATCTTCCATGAGGGATTCTGCCGCTTGCGGTTGTCAACATCGTTCTGCATGATATAGTTGAAACCTACCACGTCAAGTCCCTTGATCATCTCGCCACCTCCGGCATTAGCCATGGTGGAGTGGCGTGTGGGGTCCAGCAAGTGAGTATACTCACGCATGGCCTCTGCCACTCGGCGTCCCTGCTCGCTGTTTTCCATGCCCCACTCCTCGTTGCCGTCGCTCCACAAGATGACGCTGGGGTGGTTGCGGTCACGCTTAATCATGCGTTCCAGCAGTCCCAGGTGCTCGTTGTTGATGCCTGACAGCCTGTTTTCATCGATGACAAGGATACCCTCACGGTCACAGATATTGAGAAGTGCAGGAGTCACAGGATTGTGTGAAGCACGATAGGCATTACACCCAAACTTCTTCAACTGCTTGATGCGCCAAGCCTGCAATGCATCTGGAATGGCAGCGCCCACTCCGGCATGGTCCTGATGCATGTTGACGCCCTTCAGCTTGAGAGGCTTGCCGTTGAGCAGGAAACCACGGTCGGCAGAGAACGCTATCTGGCGAAGACCCGTGACGGTCTCGTAGACATCCACCACCTGTCCAGCCATGCGTACAGTGGTTTCCACCTTATATAAATAGGGGTCGTCAGGGCTCCACAAGTGGGGTTGACTGACTGTCATAGCTTGCTGGCAAACCACTGTCTGCTTAGCTTTCATATTGACTGTCCCGCCGTCGGCACGCCCTACCTCGTTCCCCTCAGCGTCAAGCAGACGTTGCTCCACCTGACACTGCGCAGACTGCAGCGAGTGGTTGTGCACCTCGGTGTCGACATGCACGGTGGCTGTGGTGTAAGGCTCCATGAGGTCAGCATAGACAAAGGTGCCGAAGGGAGCTACACTGACAGCTGACGACTTGACGAGCCACGCATCACGATAAATGCCGGCACCCTCGTAAAACCATCCTTCCTCGTAGGTGGCATCGGCACGTACGCAGATGAGGTTATCACCTCCGTAGTTGGCATACTCTGAGATGTCGTACACTTGAGTGACATATCCGCTGGGCTCAGTACCCATGTAGTAACCGTTGAACCATACCTGTGAGTTGCGGAAAATTCCATCGAACTGAAGGTAGATGTGTTTGCCCAAGTCTTTCTCCGGAATGCTGATGATCTTGCGGTACCATCCCACACTTGTAGCGGGATACTTCCACCCGACAGTCTTGTAACCATGAGAGTGGCTGGCATCACGGGCATAGGGCAGCGTGGTGACCCAGTCGTGTGGTACGCGAACCGTCTGCCAGGCACTATCGTCAAACTTCATGACGTATGGTCCCTCGTTGTGAATGCTGTTGGCCTTGGTGAAGTAGTTAAAATACTCTGTTCCACTTCCAAAGTCCTTCTGATGGTCAGTAGCATGACCTAATGAAAACTTCCATCCCTCGTCTAAGCGGATGACTTCACGAACATTTTGTGCACTGATGGAGACAACAGTCAGACAGGTCAATGCCACCACGAAAAATTTTCTTAATGTCATAGTTAACAGTTTTTTCAATTTGCTATATGGATATCATTAATAGTCTATTGGCGTTGCAAAGATACAAATAAATAACCACAACAATATCATAAAAAAGGTTAATTATTAGCGCCGTTTGTTGATTTTTGCCAATGTTTTTGGTAATTTTGCACGCCTTTAGCAGAAGAAGGGTAGGAAAAGTACTTCCGAAAAGGCTAAGAAACAGACGTTATGAGACAACTGAAAATACAAAAAAGCATTACCAATCGCTCGAGTGAAGCACTGGATAAATACCTTGTAGAGATTGGACGCGCACCCCTGATTAGCATTGACGAAGAGATAGAACTGGCACAGACCATCCGCCGTGGCGGACGCGAGGCAAAACGTGCCAGAGAGAAGTTGGTGAGTGCCAACCTGCGCTTCGTAGTGTCAGTGGCCAAGCAGTATCAGCATCAGGGACTGTCGTTGACTGACCTCATTGACGAGGGCAACATCGGACTCATCAAGGCTGCTGAGAAGTTTGACGAAACGCGAGGCTTTAAGTTCATCTCATACGCTGTGTGGTGGATTCGTCAGAGCATCCTGCAGGCCATTGCCGAGCAGAGCCGTATTGTACGCCTGCCTTTGAACCAGACGGGTGCACTGAGCAAAATCAACCAAACCATCAACAGTTTCGAACAGGAACATGGGCGACGCCCGTCGAACCAGGAACTGGAAGAACTGACGGGTGTGGAGAGTGAGAAGATAGAACAAGCCATCAAGGCTGACGCTCACCACATGAGCATCGACGCTCCCTTTGGAGAAGACGATGACAACGCCATGGTGGATATGTTGGCATCGGGTGAGGACAGTCGTACTGACAAGCATGTGGACTATGAGTCGCTGACGTCTGATTTGGACAATGTACTGCGCCAGGTGCTCAAGGAGCGTGAGCTGCGCATCGTGAAGGAGTGCTTTGGAATAGGCTGTCACGAAAAGGGTCTGGAGGAGATTGGTGCCGAGATGGGACTGACCCGTGAGCGCGTGCGCCAGATCAGAGAAAAGAGCATAGCCAAACTTCGTGAGAGTGGCTATGCCCGTATATTAGTAAAGTATTTGGGATAAACGGCAGATATAACTATCGCCCGTCATTTGATGATGGCACTCCAGCCTCCTGCGGGTGCTAAGTGAACGGTAAGACAGTCGGTGCTGCTGAATGTCTTTTTTGTGACCCGATGGTCAGTGGCATCGCGGTCGGCATTGATGCCGTCAGCAAACAGCAGTGCCTCATGACTGCCTGCTGTGAGCATATTGAGCGGAATAGTGATGTCGCGGGCCTGCCAGTCGGTCATGGCAGCTACATACCAGACTGTACCCTTGCGCTTGGCCAGCACTACATAGTCGCCCAACTTGCCGTCCAGAGCAACAACCTCGTCGAACGTGGTGGGTATTTGACTGATGAAGTCAAGCGTTGCCTGCTCCTTCTCGTATTTTGTAGGAGCATCAGCCAGCATCTGCAGGGGAGCGTCGAAAATGATGTACATGGCTACTTGATGGGCCCGAGTGCCCTGTGACATAGGATGATCGTTGTTGCCAAAGAACTGGGCTCGCGTAGCATTGTTCATTGCTCCAGGGGTGTAGTCCAGTGGACCAACGAGCTGTCGCAGATAGGGAATGCTGCAGTCATAGCGGGGCTGGTTGTGCAGAGGACCATCACCCACACGCGGTTCCCACTTTGAGTTCTCCAGTCCCTTGACCCCTTCGAAGTTCAGAATGTTGGGCCAAGCCACCTGAATGCCTGTAGGACGGTATCCGTGGTAGTCGAGCAGCAGGTGATGACGGGCAGCCGTCTCGGCAATCTGCCATGCAGAACGCATGACAACCTGGTCGTCACGATCGAAGAAGTCTACTTTGAACCCCTTCACCCCCAAGTTGGCATAGTACTTGAAGTCTTCTTCCGTCTGGTTGATACAGTTACGCCATGACGACCACAGAATGATGCCCACTCCCTTCTGCTTGCTGTAATCCAGCAGTCGGTGCAGGTCAATTTCTGGGTTCAGCTCGGAGCGCAGGCTCTCGTCGGTGCTCCATCCTTCGTCGATGATGATATACTCCAGATGGTTCTTGGCGGCAAAGTTTATAAAATAAAGATAGGTGTCAGTGTTCATGCCGGCACGGAAGTCAACACCTGTGAGCATGGTAGCATTCCACCAGTCCCACGCCACCTTGCCGGGACGTATCCACGATGTGTCAGATATCTGGCACTGTGGTCCGAAACGCTGGGGCAGACGGGCTGTCAATAGCTGACGATCCTCGGTGGTCACCAGCACGATGCGCCATGGCAGCTGACCTTTGACCTCCTTGGCAATATACGATGCGCGCTCCGTGGGTACAAGGTTCAGACGGGCGTGTCCCCCTATTTCCGCCTTCAGTGGATAAGGTGCAAAGGCTGCCTTCAGTCCGTGTTGCCCGTTCTTCAGCAGGAACATGCCGGGATAGTCCGTGGCACCCATGTCGACTACGACAGCCAGCTTTCCGTCAGGCAGACGTACTGCCAGCGGGTTGATAGCCAGCGAGTCACCGAACATCTTGGACAGGGGCTGCTCGTCGTAGTACGACTCGAAACTGTAAGAGTAGTGCTCCCCCCCACGATTATCGTTGACATAGGGGATGAAGGCATTATAATCGTCTGCAAAGTTGAACTCTGCCGTCTCACTGTTGACGGTGATGCCCTTCTTTCCCAGCACGCTGATGCGATAGGCTGCTGCATCATTATCGGCACGGAACTCTACACCGTACTCTGCGTTCTTGATGGTCAGAGTGTTGCCGCTCACCCTGCCACTCATCTTTGTCAATGCCCCGTTGAGTCCTATTTCTGAGGGTGTCAGCACCGTGATGCCGTTGTGGCTGACTTCCCATGTCAGTTTGTCGCGAGTGGCATGGACACTCACGGTAAGCAATCCGTTGGGCGATGCCACTGTGAAGTCTTTTCCTTCAACGGCGAGTGCCACCACAATGGCCATCACAAAAAGCATTTTTCTCATCTGTGTTTTTTTTAGTAATTCTGATTGGTGATATTGGCTCTGCTGATTCAGACAGTTGCGTATTATTCAAACACTAAGTCCTCAAGGGTGCACAGGCTCTTCTCCTTGGTTTCTGATGTGAACACGAAGTACAGGGCGTGCTTACCCTTCAGTTCTTTAAGCTTAGGAAGTGTGACCGTCTGTACGGCAGACTCCTGAGGCATGTCGGATGTCAGGCTGATGGTTCCCAGCACTTGCCCTCCCTGCGATGTCCACGGGCGGTCAGCCATCACGGTGATGGTGGCTGGGATTCCTGCCGGAATCAGACGCAACAGCAGGCGTACATTCTCGCACCCTTGTGTCTTGTCGAAGTTGAAGTACTTGTAGCCTACAATGGAACCATCGGTGTTGTTCACCACTCGATTGGTATTGTTGTGTAGGGCGTAGGGTGCATCCATCTTGTCATCAGTGCCATAGCTGGCTTCAATGTACGAGCCGTAGAACGTATTGTTAGGCCACTCATGTACGGCAACCTTCGGTCCCGTATACCAACAGGCGATACCTGCCGAGTGAGGCTCCAGTGGGTCAAGTCCCTGCATGGCAAAGCCCTCGGAGGTGTATTCTCCTTCTGAGATGATCACCTTGCCATTCTTGCCCTCTTCCACTTGAACAGTGATGGGAGCCACCATGGCCTGACGGGCAAACTCGTTAAGGCCTGACTGTCGGTGATAGAACACGTACCATTGGTCGTTAATCTCGCATATACTGCCGTGGGTGTTGCCCGACACGTTGGCTGAAGCAATGACTTGGCCTTGCTCATTTTTCTCGCGTCCACGTCCGTCAATGATGGTGCCTCCGTAAGTCCATGGTCCCAGCGGATGGTCGCTATAAGCATAGGCTAGCGTATAATTGGTGGTGGGCAGCCCGAACTCGCCTTCTTTGGTAAATCGGCTGTAAATGAACACGTACTTGTCCTTAATCTTACGGATACTCGATGCCTCGAAGAATCGAAAATCGTTACCGGGCTGCTCTTCGAAACCAGGTATCATACCATCAACCACTTTCGTGCCAGGCTTGACGGTAGCCATCGTTGTGGAGTCTATCTCTGCAGCCATTGAGTGGCCGAAGCCCCAATATCCGTAGATGTGTCCGTCATCGTCGACAAAGACAGCAGGGTCGAAGCCATAGATGCCGTCCACCTTGCCGGCTTCATCCTTGTTCCAGTTGCACACCTCGAATGGGCCGTCAGGTCGTGCACTCTTAGCAATGAGTCCGTTGCGTCCCCCTGTCTGGTCGTTAGGGAACAAGTAGTAGGTCTTTTGCCCCATAGAGTCTGTCACTAGCGTCACATCAGGTGCAAAGAGCACGTCGGCCGTACCTGCTGAATCGAAGGGTTCGCCCTTGGCATTCTTGTCAACGCGCAGTATTTCACCATCGTAACGCCACAGGTTCAGCGAGTCTACTGATGCTGACCACACCACCTGCTCGCGCCCGCAATAGTCGGTAATGCGGGAGTCGTGCGACCCGTAGATATAAACGCGCTTCTTGCCTGGCTGGTCGGGGTCTTCAAAGACGTAGGGCTCTCCGTCGGGAATGTGTTCCCACAACGGGAGATAGGGGTTGCCTACGGTTTTCATTGTGGTGCCTTGTGCCGTCAGTTCCGGCTGATGACTGCAGGCTCCCATCATTGTGACGCAGACGACGGTGAAAACTGTCAGACCGATGTCTTGAATTAAGTTTTTTCTTTTCATGGGTTTTATAGTTTTTGGTGTAATTTGTTCTTAATTGGTGTCCTTGGGTGACAAATTGCTTCACAGCAGTGCTACTATCTGCTCCAGCCACTGGCGGTCCACGCTGTCAAAGGTGGCTAGCTCCTTGCTGTCAATGTCCAGCACTGCCTTCACTTGCCCTATGGCATCGAAGACGGGAACTACTATCTCCGATCGCGACAGCGAACTGCAGACAATGTGGCCGGGGAATTGCTCTACGTCAGGAACTACGAGCGTCTGTCTTTCTTTCCATGCCGTGCCGCACACTCCGCGTCCGAAACCGATGTGCATGCAGGCCACAGGGCCTTGAAAGGGTCCAAGTCTCAGTTCGTTGTCCTTCACAACGTAGAAGCCTGTCCAGAAGAAGCCCATGGTCTCATGGATGGCTGCGCAGATATTGGCCATCACGCTGATACTATCGTTCTCACCTATAATGAGCGACTTGATCTGTGCAGTCAGCAAGCGGTATTTTTCTTCTTTCTCAATCATGTGTTCATATTTGTTTTAATCCAAGTCAACCACAGTGATGCCTGCTCCTCCAAACTGCACGTGCTCGTCTTTAGCTTTCTTGACGTTGGGAACCGTGTTCAGATACTGGCGTATAAGCTGCCGAAGGATGCCGGTGCCCGTACCGTGCAGGATGCGAACACGCGACATGCCCATCAGAATGGCATCGTCAATGAAGTGCATGACGGCATCCACCGCCTCGTCGCCCCTCATGCCTCGCACGTCAATGTCTTGATGGAAGTTGTGCTTGCGGTCCTCAATGGTGGCACGGGTCATCTTTGAGGTTTGGATGGCCAGATGGGCATGTTTGTCAGCAGCGGAAGCCAATTGTTCACTATTCGCTTTTTCCTTTTCACATCTTTCCAACTGCTCCAGCTTCACCTTTGTCTTCACGTCGCCAAACACCACGGTGGCCTGCTTACCCGAAATGCTTTCCACCTTTCCGACGGTGCTCAGTCCTTTCATGCGGACCGTTGATCCCACCTCGATGGCAGCTGGGTCGGCCACGGCTTTGGCTGCAGCGTTCAGTCGGGCGGCGGTAGTCTTCTCATTCTTGCTCTTCTCATCTTTCCTCTTTGCTTTGCGAGCCTTTCGATCCTCCATCTGGCGCAGCTTCTTGGCAAAGTCTTCTTCGCTCATCAGTCCGCGCGTGTCGTCCTGTACCACCTGTTCGCGGAACTGTTGCAGTTCCTCACGCACTAGTCGGGTATGCTCCTTTTCGGCCTGGGCCTCTTTGATTTCACGGATGGTGTTTTCTATCTTTTGGTTAGCCTGGCGCAATAGTTCTTCAGCCTGCTCCTGGGCACGACGAAGGATGTCCTTGCGCTCGCGTTCTATCTCTTCGATGCTGGCATCCAGACGTTCCCCGCTGGCAGCCAATCGTTTCTCGTGCTGGTGGATGGTTTGGCGCTTGCCCTCCCAGTAGCGTTTGTCTCGCACAATGTCCTGCAGGTACTTGTCGCTCTGGATGTAGTCTGAACCCACTATCTCCGAAGCGTCGTTGATGACCTCTTCTGGAATGCCGGTCTTGCGTGCTATCTCAATGGCAAACGATGAGCCGGGCTGTCCGATAGACAATTGGAAAAGTGCCTGCATCTGGTGACGATCGTAGAGCATGGCTCCGTTCACCACACCGGGATGGTCTTCGGCAAAGTGTTTCAGGTTCTGGTAGTGAGTGGTGATAACACCGAATGCCTCCTTCTTCCAGAACTGCTTCAGCACAGCCTCGGCAATGGCTCCGCCAATGGTTGGTTCTGTACCTCCTCCGAACTCGTCTATCAGCAGCAGCGTGTGGCTGTTTGCCTGACGCATCATGTTCTTCATGTTCAGTAGATGGCTCGAGTAGGTTGACAGATCGTCGGCTATCGATTGTTCGTCGCCAATGTCAATCATGATGTCCTGGAACACCCCTACCGTTGAGCGGTCGCCGATGGGAACGGACAGGCCGCACTGCAACATGTATTGCAACAGTCCTACAGTTTTCAGACATACCGACTTTCCGCCGGCATTGGGACCGGAGATGATGAGCAGACGCTTCTCTTTAGTCAGGGTGATATCCAGCGGAACTGCCTTCTTGTCCTGCTTCACCAGCGAGCGCTGCAGCAGCGGGTGGATGGCCCGAATCCAGTCAATGTGTGGCCCATCCGTTACCTCGGGTTCGAAAGCTTGCATCTGCTCGGCCATGTGTGATTTAGCCTGTATCAGGTCTATCGCTGACAGGAACCGGTAGGACTCCAGCACCTGCTGAACGTGGGGACGTAACTCGTCGGAGAACACTGTCAGTATGCGGATAATCTCACGCCTCTCAGCAGCCTCCAGCTCGCGAACCTTGTTGTTGGCTTCCACCACTTCGGCAGGCTCGATAAAAACGGTTTTTCCCGTTGCCGACTCGTCGTGAACGATACCCTTGATTTTTCGCTTCAGTCCTGGGGCCACCGGTATCATCAGTCTGCCGTCGCGCATTGTCGGGGCTACGTCCTGTGCCACCAGTCCCTCGCGCTGAGCCGAGTGCAGTATTGTATATAAAGTACGCGATATGGAGCCCGAAATCTGCTCAATGTCGTGACGGATGCCAGCCAAGTTCATCGATGCAGAGTCCTTAATTTTACCAAACTTATCCAGTATTGAGTCAATGCGTCGTATCATGGCCGGAAACGTCTGCACACCATCAGCCAACCGGTGCAAGGCAGGGTAGGCATAGCGGGGCTCGAATCCCTCTCTCTCCACATCCTCCGAACGGTTCAGTAACGTCACCAGCTTACCTATTGTTTCCAGCGAACGGCGCAGGTCCCACAGTTCCTCTTCTTCCAGATGGGTATTCTCCAGTCGGATGCGAGCCACCGACTCACGGACATCGAAGAAGAAGTTCAGCTCGGGTTTCTCCGTGCTTTGGTCCAGACGGCGCATCTCGCACACTTGCTCCAACCGTTCGTTCACCTCGTTGGCATCAAACGTGAAGTCAATCTCGTCAACCCGCTCACGACCCAGTGTTGACAGACACTGCTCCTTAAGCAACCGTCGTATTTCGTCGAAGCCTACCTTCGCCTCAAAATTCTTTGGATAAATCATGCTGCAAAGGTACGAATAAAAAAGAGAAAAAAGAAGAATGACAGAATGAAGAATAATGTCACACAAACATAAAAAAAGTTAAATTCCGAAGCGGACAAAGAAATTCTTCTCTTTTCACTTCCCACTTTTCACTTTTATTTGTACCTTTGCACCCGCTTTCGAGACATCAGAGCACTGGAGAGATGGTAGAGTGGTCGATTACAGTAGTCTTGAAAACTACCGTACCGAGAGGTACCGGGGGTTCGAATCCCTCTCTCTCCGC
>Ga0247608_10000912_pt1 | contig 43847 bp, 47 predicted proteins | sample 176DNAGHGlowgp2_FD_193490 | JGI IMG/M metagenome (GOLD analysis project Ga0247608, IMG submission 193490) | Sheep rumen microbial communities from Palmerston North, Manawatu-Wanganui, New Zealand - 1766 DNA GHGlow gp2 | ecosystem: Host-associated > Mammals > Digestive system > Stomach > Rumen ...
TCGTGCGCTCAGGAAGTTTCTCGGTAAGAAACTGGTAGTTTCATTACGACTAACTGGTAGTTTCATTACGAGAAACCCTTGCTTAGTCGGTACCTAACTGGAGCTCGGGTTGTTCCCAAATGCAATGCAAAGGTACGACAATTCCAAAGGGTGTTGTCCGTCTTTGGCCGACAGTGAAGAAAGAAAATCAGAAATCATGTGGAATGTCAGTCACAGGCATCCATTGACCATTGAAATAGGTTGCTTTCTGCAGTTCCCTGATAAATCGCTGATAGATTGGCGACATGTTCACAACCTTCTGGTCTTGCAGTTGTTCAGGCAGGTCGATACAGTAATCCTCACAGATGTACTTCACGGCCTGAGGCGGAAGCAACTGGGCTTTTGGTGAGATGCCCATCTCGTCGAGGATGTGGCGGCGGGTTGCCAGATAGCGACGGAAGGTTCTTTCAGAGACGCCGGCGAGTTCGGCGAGTTTCTTCTTGCTGATGAAAAGATGCTTGTCGTAGTAATTTATCATATTGTTTGTTTTAAAGGGATTCTTTGAGATAATCCAGGAGGTCGATGCAGCGGGCTTTCTGGTCAGCGGTGGCGTTGTCTTCTAGGAGGGGGGAGATGGTGATGTCGAGATCATATTGTTGTTGGGTGAGGGTGACTAGGTCTTGGAAGAAGAGATAGGTCGAGAGGGTCGGATCGGTATTGGTGTAGATGGTGACGATGTGGCCTTCGAGGGGGGCGAAGAGGTCGGGAACCAGATGGGAGGTCGTGGCGTAGGCTAGCCAGATGGTCTCGGGGAATAGGGCCGAGAGGACGATGGCGGAGGATTCGGATTCGACGATGGCGATTGGGCTCATGGTATGAGCCAGGAGATGGAGGCCGAAGAGGCAATGCTGCACCTGCCAATTGGCGATAAGGGGTTCGCGCTGCTTGAGCAGCTGGGAGATCCATCTGTCGCCGATATGGGCATCGAGCGGGGTGTTCATGTCGTCGATCATCCAATAGATAGGGGTGCCTGTCTTGGTCTTGCCAAGATGATAGCGATCGCAAGCTTGGTGCATATCCTCGACTGACAGTTTCCCGGCGGCGATGAAAGGCTGGAAGGCATCGAGACTGTCGGCTCGACAGGCATCGACCATCGGCCAGGAGGGCAGCATGAGATCGACCTGTTTCCTGACTTCGGGACTGATCCGTTCCCGAAGCTCCTTAAAGGTGTTGCGGAAGACTTCGTTCCATGTCATCGGCTCGCGCGGGTTATAATTAATTATTAAAATAAATTTAAATTAAGCCCCTTTATAGGGGCTAAATTAATTAATTAAATTAAAAGGGCAGTGAGTTGTCAAGCAGTTCGACCCAGGTGGTGCCGGTCTCGGGGTGTACCTCCTTGCGGATGTAGCCCTGTCGCTCGGCCATCTCGACGTAGGCATAGTAAGCCTTGGAATCGACGACGCCACACTTCTTCAGGGCCACGGCCATCAGTTCGCTGTAAGGCCGCTGGTGACGACCTTCCATCGCCGAGGTGAACAGTCGCAGCAAGTCGACCTTGTCATCGGCTACCCCTGAATCAGCCTGCTTGCTCATCCAGCGTCCATAGTTGTCACGAGGCTGTTCCTGATAGTCGAGCAGCTGTTCGGGCAGCCCTTCCTCATTGACGTGATAATAGAGCCTGCGTTTCATCTTCTGCTTGCGGCTGTAGGTGTGGGTGACCTTGAAGACATTGGAGTCGTCGATCGTCTCACACTGGAACACCTCAAAGGCTTTGTTGGTCAGTTCGGTACCGATCGAGCCGCGCATGTTGCGGTCCTGCTCGCTCTTGTTCAGATGGAGCACACAGACGATACAGCAGTTCAACTCCTTGGCCAGCGCCATCAGCTTTTCCATGATGAGCGTCGCCTGCACAGCATCGTTGATGTCGGTCATGAGATCCTTGACGCCGTCGATGATGCAGATGTCCGGCCTGATGGCACGGATGGCCACATCCACCATCTTCCCCCTTCGCTCGAAGCCGAGGCCGCGAAGGTTGAAGGCGTAGAAGGTGTCGTTGATCGAATCGACCTTGGCCAGCGGGATGATACGTTCTTTCAGGATCTCCTGCGTGGATTGCTGGCTTTGCTCGGTGTCGAGCCAGACCACCTTTAAGGGCGGGGGAGCAGGCAAAGCACTGCCAGGCGTAACTGCGTCGTCTGTTCGGACTATCCGCTCCAGTGCCAAGGTCTTCTCCGTGAGGCAGGTGGCCATCAGGATTGACAGGAAGAACGTCTTGCCGCTCTTTGCCTTGCCACAGTCGGCCACCAGTTCCCCCCGATAGAAACACGGCACGTCGAACATCCTGAACAGCGGCTGCATCGGCGGCAAAGGCGTCTCTGGCGTGATACGCTCACAGAACAGCTCGTCGATCTCCATCTGCGAAGGCTCTACGCGTTCGGCAGAAACGGCAGCCTGTCGCCGGTGATTCAGGCTGCCTCTCACTAAATTGAATGCTTCGTTACTCATAGGTTGGTGATATCAGGGTCTTTGAGATTGGCTTTGATGTATGAGATGATATATAGTCCGAGATTATTCCACTCGTCCATAAACTCATCATCCATCTGATAGATGGCAACCTTCTCAATAATTTTCAGTAGTTTGGAGGTGCGGATGTCATGATGGTCATAAGGCTTGAGCCATTTGCCATTGATGCCATTCTTCTCGATGAAGCTTGTCAGACCTTGATTGCGGGGCGACTTGATACCCTCCAACAATCTTACCATAAATTCCCGGGCTAAGCCTGGCTCCAGAACAGGAGTCTTTTCTTTGAGATAACTCATTGCTGTGATACTTGTTTAAAATTGTTTTACTTGACCAGGGAGTCTTTACACCCCCTGACATATCGCAGGCTAAGTTACCACAAGTGGTTGAGTAGATACTGACTAGTATATCGTCATAGTTGTGAAAATCTTTAACTCTGTGATGGTTCTTTTATAACGTATTAACATGGATTTTATTTATTTTATCCCCAAATTAATGGTCGAAAATCGTGTTTTTTGGGGAAAAGCACTCATAATATTTTGTTTTTCGCGCATTTTTGTCTACCTTTGCACCCGGTAATGCAGATTATGATGCATTGGGATATCAGTCATCTTTGAAGCGTATTTACCATATAAGCATCAATAAGTGCCGCCCTGTTTCAGAAATGGGGTGACCCTATGGTTTTGATTCGAAAGTATTCGTATTATCATCCATAAAACATCAAATATCTTCTGATTGCACAGGTGGTCGCGCAGCGATGCAGTTCGATACTGTCAGTCGGAGCGATAAAATAGATAAAATGGATAATATATTAAAGAATTTCCTTAATGAGGCATTACAGGTCCCTAAGCCATATGATAGTTCTAATTTGAGTGTTGATTCCATAGTCTCTGGTATTTTTTTTGTAGGATTTTCAATTTGTGTTTACAAAATAGTTCTCGAGGAGTCCAATAGTAAGTTCTATTCTTTGTTGGTAACCACTGCTTTTTATTTTCTCCCTGTTTTCACTAATAGAATATCAGAACTCCGTGCATATCCGATGGAGCTATTAGGGACAGCCCTCAGCGTGTATCTACTTTTGATATTTAAAGAGAAATTATCATATCGTAGGATTCTAGTATTACTCATCATACAACTAATTTTTTGCACCTCCCGTTACGGGTATGTAGTTGTGGCGTTCTGTGTCTCCCTTCGGATTCTATTTCTTCTGTACAGGCAGAACACTGTCTGGCGATTTGTTGCCAAGGCATTTTTATATTCTATTCCTTTACTTTCTATGGTGATTATTATATATTTTGGAATGATGAAATACCAGAGTTCAGAAGGTTCTGTTATTTCATATGCAGGTTATATCCTCAATGATCCAAAGTTGTTAATTTCGCCAATGTCTTTACTTCTATATTGTATTACTTACCTTTCTGTTTATTTGTATAAAAAGAAACAATTTAGAAGTGAGACTGTTATTTTTTCATTGATGGTTGGGTATTCATTCTTTATTCTGTCAATTTTAGGGCTTTTCCCATGGGATTTGCATAGAACTATTTCTGCGTTCTTCCTTATAATGATAGGGCTTATTATTTGTGTACTAGATTGTGTCAAGGAATCTAAGTTTGTTAAAATGATATCCATGATAGGCCTTTGTGCGCTTTTTGGAGTTTTTGTAGTATTCTTTGATAAGATACATAATAAAGACACAGATGTAGTTATTAATGAATTTGTGCAGTTCGTTAATAAGAATGCTTTTGACAAGATGCTTGTTCAAGTGCATATGACGCCTGTGATTAAATATCAGTATGAATATGGACTATTTAAAGAAAACCAAAAGAAAGATGGTTACCCCGAAAGATTTGTTTTACAGATAGGGGAAACACATAACAAACACACAAGTGATGCGCCAATCCCAGATGTCGCTTTTGATGTAGTGTGGAGTACAGATGGCGATGTGTTGCCAAGCAGGTGTGAAATAATACAAGGTTATCAGCATTTCTATCATGCTGAGAAGTAAATTGATTCTTATTATTGTCATATCGTACGATGTCAACTTCATCTTCCAAGAGAATTTTTAAGAATAGCGCTTTCCTATATGCGAGGATGGCTATTGTAATGGTCATCAATTTGTATGTTGTTAGGATTGTACTGAAGACATTAGGTGTTGTTGATTATGGTATCTATGATGTAGTAGCGGGAATTGTCGTCATGTTCAATAGCGTATCGAACGTTTTGTCCATGTCAACACAGCGGTTCTTTTCATATGCACTTGGCGAAAGTGGTAGGTATCAGGTTGAAAAAGTATTTTCATCCAGTATATATGTTTTCGTACTATTCTGCATATTATTAATACTGATAAGTGAAGGCGCCGGTGTATGGTTTATTAACAATTCGCTGGATATTCCCGATAACCGTCTGGCAGCAGCGAACTGGATATTTCAGTTTTCTATTTTAACATTTGTCTTATCCTTGTTACAAACGCCTTTTTCCTCTGCGGTAATTGCGTATGAAGATATGGGAGTTTATGCAGTCATCAGTTTAGGGGAGTGTTTTCTGAAGTTATTATTTGTCGTTCTTCTGTCTCATATCAATGCAGATAAGCTTATCTTGTATGCCTTTTTCTTGATGCTTGTTGCTCTTATTAGTCTAAGTGCATATTATTTTTATGTTAGAATTAATTATAAGGCATGCAAATTTAAACGATGTGGAGTTACGATGTGCCGGGAACTTTTATCTTTTGCAGGATGGACCATGTTTGGATCCGCAGCAAGTATAAGTATAACTCAGGTGTGCACGTTTCTTGTTAATATATTCTTTGGACCAGTTGTTAATGCTGCAAGAGCAATTGCATCTCAAGTATCTGGAATATTGAATTCTTTCACTGTTAACTTCCTAATGGCGGTACGACCACCAATGATAAAAGCATATGCTGAAGAGGATTATGACTACTTGAATATACTGTTTAACTATAGCAATAAGCTGATATACTATGGAATGCTTATGGTTTTTACTCCTCTTTTTTTGAAGATGGAATATATACTTAACTTGTGGCTTGACACAACAGACCCTCAAACGGTTCTTTTTTGTCGTTTAATGTTAATTTATACTTTTATTCTTTCGATAAGCAATCCCATTACAATTGTCATGCATGCGACTGGCTTTGTGAAGCAGTACCACGTCTTAGTCGAGATACCGACACTTGCAATAATGCCGATAACGTATGTTCTATATAAATTAGGTTTGCCTGCAGAAGCGACATACTATACAATGATAATAGCAATTATTGTTTCCCACATCCTAAGATTATGTTGTTTAAGGCATTATTATACGTCTTTTGATTTGAAAAACTATTTTGTATCCTTTTTATTTAAATCGTTTGCTGTGACAGTTATCTGTTACTTGGGTCTTTCATTATTAAGCAGTTTGTTTCCAGATAGTATCATAAATTTATTATTATATGTTGTTCTTTCAATCATTATCATTTGTATCTTATCGTATGTTGTAGGGCTTAATTGTGATGAAAGAAAAAGAATAATAGTGGCAGTCATTTCAACGATAAGAAAGAGCTGATTTGACAATGCTCGTCCTAACAGAAGTAGATATATAGTCGTATGTTGTTTCTTTGTATTGCTGCATTACTTTTGGTTCTATCCAATATTTATGATATTCGTAATTACCAGAAGAATAAGACCCAATGGTATAATATCATTCTTCTTGTACTTATTTTTTTTGCAGGACTTAAGTATCACCTAGGAGGAGATAATTACAGCTACCTCTACTATTTTTACAATATTTATCCAAGCTTGAAAGATTATACAATAGACGATTTTGCAGTTGGAAGAGATCCGTTGTATGCTTTGATTAATTCGTTGGTGAAAGATTATGGCGGTAGGTTCTACATTGTACAGTTTATTCATGCGACATTTCTAAATGTTCTAATTTTCAGATACTTTAAAAAACACAGTCGATATATATTTACCTGTGTATTCTTCTATTTTATCACTTGCTATTTCCACTATAATGCAGAGGTTTTAAGAGCGAGTCTCGCTATTGTAATTTGTTTATATGGAAACGATTATATTAAGGAGAAGAAATGGATTAAAGGATTCATATTATATGGTGTTGCACTGTTTTGTCATGCTCAGACTCTTTTGATTTTTATATTGCCACTACTTTTCCGTCTAAAACTGGATTACAGAGGATATATTATTCTCTTGGTAGCATTCGTTTTCTCTTTCTCCATTAAAAATATATTCAATAACTATCTGTTTGTCCTTGATAATATGGACAATTTGCAAACTAAAGCCGAGATGTATGTTGATTCTGATGTATATGGTTCGGGCAGCACTAGCCTGGGAGGATTACTTGTCTATTTAATGCCTATTTTATACTTGTTCTACTCATCACATTACTTAAAAAAGAAAGGTATTACGGATACATTGGAGTTTATTGAGCCGTTTGTTTTCCTTGGCATTCTTTTTACGATATTTAGCTATAATATGCCCATTTTCTACCGATATACTGATTATTTCCGGATTTACTTTGTGATTATTTTTACCGAGTTTTTTGTTAGGCTTTCTGCAAGTTCATACAATTTTAAAAACGGATATTGCTTAGTAAAAAGTGTATTTTTTTACATTCCGTTCTTCTTTATCATCACAGTATCGATGTTAGATAAGACAGCGTATATACGTTATTTTCCCTATACAAGCATTATCAATAAAGAGATTGTACAAGAACGTGAGAGAATCTTTAATGATGTTGGAGTAAAACCATCAGATTATTAAACCGAGAAAAGATAATTAAATAACATAAAATATGGCAAGAGTAATAGCATTCTATTTACCTCAGTACCATCCAATAAAAGAGAACGATGAGTGGTGGGGCCCAGGATTCACAGAATGGACAAGTGTGGCAGCTGCTAAAAAGTATTATCCAGGACATAAGCAACCGCATATCCCTGCTGATTTGGGTTTTTATGATTTAAGGATACCAGATGTGAGAGAAAAACAAGCGGAGTTGGCAAAAGAAGCAGGAATAGAAGGTTTCTGTTATTGGCACTATTGGTTTGGCAATGGTAGAGAGTTGTTGGAAAAGCCTTTTAACGAAGTGTTGAGAACCGGCAAACCAGATTTTCCATTTTGTTTAGCATGGGCAAATCACAGTTGGTATAAGAAAAGATGGGGTAAAGCAGAGAAAGACGAATTACTTATTGAACAACGATATGGAGGTGAAGCAGATTATATAGAGCATTTTAATCACCTTTTGCCTGCATTTAAAGATAAAAGGTATCTAAGAGTTAATGGTAAGCCAATCTTCTTCATTTATGATCCTTATTCTTTTAAAGAAATAAAGCTGTTCATTGGCTTATGGAGAAAACTTGCGTCTGAGAACGGTTTGAATGATTTTTATTTCATTGCAAAAGATGCTGATAGTAGACGAAAAGAAGAAGCATTGTCTTTTGGCTTTGATGCTATATATAATGAGGATACATTAAATATCCATCACAATTTGTCACTTATTTCAAAGGTATTATTGATGATAGGGAGAAATTGTTTCAATATACCTACAGTGTTCAGTTACAAAGAGGCTATTAAATATATGATTACTGACGATTGTAAGAATAGAGATACAATACCTGTTATTGCCCCCAATTGGGATCATTCACCTCGTTCTGGAGCAAAGGCAATGATCCTTCATAAACCTCTGCCTAAGTATTTTAAAAGATTGGCAGAAAATGCAATTGAAATAGTTAAAGAAAAGCCAGAGGAGGAACAGCTAATTGTTTTAAAATCATGGAACGAATGGGGCGAGGGCAACTACATGGAGCCGGACTTAGAGTATGGACATGGTTATATTAATGCTTTAAAACAAGCCTTGTCTAAATAAATGAGAAAAATATTATTATTAATTGGGCGATTGCTTAGAATGTTTTTTGGTGGGATAACTGCATCCTTTTTTGAGAGGTGCAGAGATCTGATTTATACAGGATATCATGCTAAACAGTTCTCATCATTTATGGGAAGGAAAATAGAGTACCCTGCAGATCAAATAATAGGTCACCATAATATTAGTATAGGAAAGGGGACGCTAATAAGTAAACATATTGTATTAACTGCTTTCGAAAAAAGAAATAATCAACAATTTCAACCATATATTGAGATTGGCCAAAGTTGCATTATGGGTGAGTATATGCATATTACCGCAGTTGGAAACATTCGAATTGGTAATAATGTGCTTACAGGACGTTATTGTTTGATAACGGATAATTCGCATGGCGTTATAAATAAAGAGGAGATGTCAATACCTCCGATTGATCGCATCCTCACACATAAGGATGTTTCAATAGGTAATAATGTTTGGTTAGGTGATTCTGTTCGGATACTACCTGGAGTAAGCATTGGTGACGGTTGTGTCATTGGGACAGGAAGTGTGGTTACAAAAGATATCCCCTCATATTGCGTAGCAGCAGGAGTGCCAGCTCGCATAATAAAGAACCTCAACGAAATTACGAGTTAAAACTATGGGTAAAAATATTTTATTCCTTACCACTATGTACCCCGACAGAATAAGGCGAGGAACAAAAGTGTGCCATTATTTTACTTATGAATGGAGTAAGATGGGGTATAATGTGCTGGTGGTTAATTATAGGTCGATGTTTCCTCCTATTTATACCACAGTGGCTGGTTGGTTTCCAAAGTTAGCAGAAAGGTTTGTGGGTAATGATGTGGAAATGGATCGTAATATGGAATGTAATTTTCATGAAGAGGATGGGATACCCGTTTATAGTACTCCTATTTTTAAGTATATTCCACATGGTAAATACCCTAAACGTTCGATAGACAAGAAACTTCAAGAATTGCAGACCATAATGAAAGATCGGCAGTTTGTGCCGGATATGATAATAGGTCATTTCTATAATCCTCAATTGGAACTTATCAATAGATTGAAATCGTTTTATCCAGATGCTCCTACCTGTTTGGTCCTTCACGAAACCCAGATGGGCGTTATTCGAGGTAATTATAAAAGAGATATCGAAAAACTATTATCAGGAATAGACGTAATTGGTTTCCGTTCATATCCAATAAAGGATTGTTATGAAGCAGAGTATGGTCAGCATAAGCATTTTATGTGTTTCTCGGGTGTATCTCAACCGTATCTTCAAATAAACCAGCAAGAAAAGAATTTCAGTGACGGGCCATTAACCCAATACATTTATGTGGGGCAGTTAATAGAGAGGAAATACCCGATACGTGTAGTTGAGGCTCTTAACAGAGTTTATGCTGATAAACCATTTCAACTTAATTATATTGGGAAGCATGAATTTGTTTATCCTAAGGTTAAGCAATATGTAGATGATAATAACCTGAATGATAAAGTGTCATTTGTTGGTCAGGTTCCACGTGACGAGATTATCAAATATTATGATCAAGCAGATTGCTTTATAATGATTAGCCGCGACGAGGTATTCGGGTTGGTCTATCTTGAAGCGATGGCAAGAGGTTGCATAACAGTGGCCTCTAAAAATGAAGGGATGCAGGGGATTATTGAAGATGGTGTCAACGGTTTTCTTTGTGAAGCAGGAAATGGCGAAGAGTTATGTCAGATTATTCGTCGAATAAATAATATGTCAGCTTCTGAGAAAAAAGCAATCTCAGAAAAAGCCCGAGCAACTGCTATAGCTCTTTCAGATTATAATGTGGCTAAGACTTACATTGAAGCAGTTGAAAACGCAAGGAAATAAAAGATTATGGAGAATAAAAATAAATTATCTATTGTTGTCGTGTCATGCGACAAGTATAGCGATTTGTGGGACGATGTTTTTAATCTGTTGGATATTCATTGGGCCAACAGACCGTATAAAACATATCTTGCAACAGATAGCAAGCCATACGAACGCAAGGGTGTTGAGGTAATACACTTCGGTAATATCCGACAGTGGATGGTTTGTACCAGAAAGGCGGTTGAGCGAATAGATTCAGAATATGTACTGTTCTTAATGGAAGATTATTTTGTAATTAAGGATATCGATACACAAGTTATTGAAGAGGATATAAGATTTATGGAGGAAAACCATGCAGACTTTATGAATCTACACCAGAAACCATATTTCCTTAAAGAGGAAGATAGTAAGTTCGTAACGAAAACTATAAGGACAATCCCTAACAATACTAGATATGGACTTGACACAGCTGGTGCAATATGGAGGCGTGAATTCTTCTTGGAACAGTTGAATAGAGAAGATGGAGATGCATGGCGCTTTGAGGCTATTCTTGTTGAGGATTCCAAGTCTGAAAAAGGGATTCCTGGTAAGTCGTTTTTTGATACGAGAACACCTCTGAACCTATGTCCTGGAGAAGTAGTAAGACTAGGAAAGTTTACCTTGGATACGGTAAAGATCATAGAGGGTACGGGCTATAAGATTCAGTCCAATCGTGCCCGAATGACAAAATGGGAGTATTATAAAGATAAGTTGAAAGGACGTATGGCTAATGTAAAACATGGCCGTAAATTACTCAAAACTATTGGTAAAAGACTTGGTTTCGTGTTTTTTACTGAAGATTAATTTAGAAGAATACAATGAAGACATTAGTTACTGGAGGAGCAGGCTTTATAGGTAGCCATATCTGTAAACGCCTGGTGAAAGAAGGGAATGAAGTTGTAGCCGTTGACAATCTGTCGAACGGCAGTTTGGATAACCTGAAGGAATTGGAGGGTAGCCCTCTGTTTTCTTTCTACCAGCTGGATGTGAACAACACCATCAAGTTGAGAGGCATCTTTGACAAGCAGCCTTTTGATATGGTGTTCCATTTGGCTGCCAATGCAGACGTGAGCAGGGGAGAGGAAAGCCCAGTAGTGGATTTTGAGAATACGCTCCAGACGACGTTGAATGTACTGGAGATGATGCGTATCTACGAAATCAAGAAATTTTTCTTTGCATCATCATCCACGGTTTATGGCAATGCAGAGGATAGATTGCAAGAATTCCGCTCAATAATGCGTCCCATATCTCACTATGGAGCAGCCAAGATGGCCAGCGAAGCATTTATCAGTTCGTATAGCCATCTACATGATTTTCAGGTGTGGATAGCACGTTTCTGTAATGCAGTTGGTCCAAATATGCAGCATGGTGTGATTCCGGATTTGATCAAGAAACTGAAAGTGCATCCAGATTCGCTGGAAGTATTTGGCGATGGCACACAGTTGAAACCATACATCTATATTGATGACTTGGTAGATGGTGTAATGACACTGTTAGACAAGACCAACGACCACTATAATGCTTATCTGGTAGGAGTGGATTCATCCCTGACCGTTGACCAGATTGTTGCGTTGGTTATGGATGAATTGAATATTCATGTGCCTATACATTATGGTGGAAGATACAGCGGATGGAAAGGTGACGTGAAGAGGTATCAGTATGATGTCTCCCAACTCCGACTGATGGGATGGACACCAAAATACACGGCAGAACAAGCTGTCAGGAAAGCAATACAAGAGAATTTAAATAACAACTAATTAATTATATGGCAAAAAGAGCTTTAATCACGGGAGTGACAGGACAGGACGGCAGCTACCTGTCAGAGTTCCTCCTCGAAAAAGGGTATGAAGTACACGGCATTATCAGACGCAGTTCTGTGGATTATCGTGAGCGCATAGCCCATCTGGAAGGTGTTCCTGGTTTTTATCTTCACTATGCGGATTTGGGCGACTCCATGTCCATTGTGAAAGTAGTGGATAAGGTACAACCCGATGAGATTTACAATTTGGCCGCACAGAGCCACGTACAGGTTTCTTTTGACTCACCTGAGTTTACGGCAGACATCGATGCTACTGGTGTGTTGAGAGTGTTGGAAGCCGTTCGTGCCTGCCACTTGGAGAATAAATGCCGCATCTATCAGGCCAGCACCAGCGAACTGTATGGCAAGGTGGAGGAAGTGCCCCAAAATGAAGATACTCCTTTTCACCCCTATAGCCCTTACGCTGTAGCAAAGCAATATGGTTTCTGGATTGTTAAAGAGTATCGTGAAGCATATAATATGTATTGCTGCTCGGGTATTTTGTTCAATCATGAGAGCGAAAGGCGTGGTGAGACATTCGTTACGCGCAAGATTAGTCTTGCCGCAGCCCGTATCGCTCATGGTAAACAGGACAAACTCTATTTGGGTAATTTGAGTTCACTCCGCGACTGGGGTTATGCTAAAGACTATGTGGAATGTATGTGGCTGATTCTCCAGCAGCCTGAGCCCGAAGATTTCGTAATCGCTACGGGTGTTCAGCATACAGTTCGTGAGTTTGCAACATTGGCATTCCACTATGTAGGCATTGAACTGGAATGGAAAGGCGAGGGCGTAGATGAGAAAGGCATTGACAAGAAGACCGGCAAGGTAATTGTTGAGGTGTCGCCTGATTTCTACCGTCCGACGGATGTGGTGAATCTGTTGGGTGATCCGACCAGAGCCAAAACCCGTCTGGGCTGGAACCCCAGCAAGACCAGTTTTGAGGAGTTGGTGAAGCTGATGGTGGAGCATGATGTGCATAAAGTAGCCGTTGAGCGTGCCGGAGAGAAGGTGAAAGTTAATCTTGCTGAATTGCAGGAGTGGTCAGGAACAATGTAATTTGGAGGGTAAGATATGGATGTAAAAGATTTTGAGATTCAGCATAGTGAGATAATACCAGATCTGGTCTGGTTCAAGACAAAGAAGTTCTCCGACTTGAGAGGTTCTCTTTTCACTACCTTTCATAAGGAAGTGATGGAGAACTATATTCCCAAAGATCTGGAGTTCAAGCACGATAAGTTTGCCCTGACTTTCCATAATTGTCTTCGTGGTATTCACGGTGATACCAAGACTTGGAAGTTGGTGACTTGCGTGTATGGTGAGATTTGTCAGGTGGCAGTTGATTTGCGCCCGGATTCACCTACTTACGGTAAATGGGAGAAGTTCATCATCAATCAGGATAATCAGGTGTCGGTTCTGTTGCCTCCCGGTTTTGGCAACTCGTTCCTTGTTACCAGTGAGGCTGCCATGTACCATTACAAGTTGGCTTACATTGGTGAATATGTGGATGCGGCAGACCAGTTCTCAGTCCGTTGGGATGATCCGAAACTCGGTATTGAGTGGCCCATCAATAATCCCACACTTTCAGAGAGAGATAAAAACTTAGATAATTTAAAATAACAAGATATATGCAGAGAATAGAACACGATGGCTATTTGGTAGCCATTATTTACCGTGATGAGGATTGGGTAGAAGGTTTGAACTTCGTGACCCCTAACGAGATGTTTGTCCAGGTTGGTTCCTGGTGGTACAAGAAAGGTCGCAAATTGGCCTCTCACATTCACAATGACTTTGAGCGCAGTGCCATGCGTACGCAGGAGATGACCTATGTAAAGAAAGGTTCTATGCGTGTACTGCTGTTTGATGAGCAGAAGAACTACATTGGCGACTTCATCCTGAAAGAGGGTGACTTGGCTGTTTATGCTTATGGTGGTCACGGCTATGAGATTCTTGAGGACGACACCAAGATTATTGAGGCCAAGAACGGACCGTTCATTGACGTGGAAACCGACAAGACTAAGTTCGAAGACCACTGCTAAGTAAAGTTTAGAGTTAAGAGTTTATAGTTTAGAGATTAAATAATAACAAATATGGAAGAAAGATTCATTCCCCAGATGGAGCCTTGGTTCGATGAAAGAGAGAAGCAGGCTATCAACGAGTATATGGAAGAAGGCGGTTGGCTGACCGAGTTCCGTCGTACTGCTAGATTCGAACAGATGATTGCTGAGTACACTGGTGCAAAGTATTGCGTGGTGGTGAACAATGGCACTATCAGTCTGACACTGGCTGCAATGGCATGTGGTGTCGAGGCAGGCGATGAGGTGATTGTTCCTAACTTCACGATGATTGCTACCCCTAACTCCGTGAGGATGTTTGGTGCAAAGCCCGTGTTTGTGGATGTAGAGCCTGAAACCCTTTGCTTGGATATTGAAAAGGTGAAGGAGGCAATCACTCCCAAGACTAAGGCTGTTATGTTTGTTAATGCCAATGGCCGTTATCCTAAGTGTGGCATTGATGCATTTGTGAAACTCTGTGAAGAGAAGAACCTCGTGCTGATAGAAGACTCCGCTCAGAGTCTTGGTTCCCATTATCCCGATGGCCGTCATCAGGGTACTGTTGGAAAGGTGGGTAGTTTCTCATTCTCAGCCCCGAAAATTATTACAACCGGACAGGGCGGTGCATTGATTACCAATGATGATGATGTCATCTATCGTTTGAAGAGACTAAAGGACTTTGGCCGTTCCGGTGGCGGAAATGATGTTCACGACAGCATTGGTTTTAACTTCAAGTTTACCGAACTACAGGCTTGCATTGGTCTGGTACAGATGGAGAAACTCGCTTGGCGTGTTGAGCGCAAGAAGGAAATATTGAAACTCTATCAGAAAGAGTTGGCTGATTGCCCCAATGTGAAGTTCTTTGAGCAGGATCTGACTTGCACCACACCTTGGTTCATTGATGTGCTGGCAGACAACAAATTGGAGCTTCAGGCTTATATGAAGGAGCATGGTGTCGGTACTCGTGTGATGTATCCGCCTATCAACCAGCAGGTGGCTTATAAGAATATCTATGGTGAGCCAGATGCAAGTAAGTTCCCTGTTAGCAATCTTGTTGGTGAGAAGGGCCTTTGGTTGCCTTCAGCAGGTCAGTTGACGGATGAGGAGATTGTAAGTATCTGCGGTAAGATAAAGGATTTCTATAAGAAATAGTATGCAGGATAAGAAATGGAGCATTCTTTCCTCAGAATACCTTTTGCGCAATAAGTGGCTCACCGTTAGGAAAGACCATGTCAGGTTGCCAACTGGAGCAGAGATGGATGATTACTATGTGTTGGAGTACCCAAACTGGATCACAGTTATTGCTTTAACTTTAGAAGGTAAATATGTCATGGAACGTCAGTATAGACATGGAATCAGAAAGACGTGCTATGAACTGTGTGGTGGGACTATTGAAAAGGGAGAGGATGCTCTAGATACTGCCAAGCGGGAGTTGAAGGAAGAAACTGGTTATGAAGGTGGAGAATGGTCATATTTTTCCATTACAGCTCCCAATCCTGCGGCAATGACTAATCTATGTTATACATTTGTTGCAAAAGGGGTATATAAAGTAGCATCGCAACAGTTAGAATATACAGAGGATATTGATGTCTGTGAACTGACGGAGGAGGAATTGCTAGATGTTATGAAATCAGGTCAGTTGACTCAGGGGGATATGCTTTCACCTCTTTGGCAATGGATGTATAATTTAGAAGTGGGGAGACATCGATGATTTTGAATTGGATTTCAAGGCTATACTTGGGATGGGTATTTCAATAATGTCCTAAAGAATTAGTTGTTTAATATGAATGTTTTGGTGACAGGTGGAGCTGGTTTCATAGGAAGTCATCTCTGTAGACGGTTGATTAACGATGGTCATCATGTGGTGGCTATTGATAATTGTTCTAATGGTAGTATAACAAACTTGAGAGGATTAGAAAGTAATTCTAATTTTGCGTTTTATGAGTTTGATGTAAACAATATTGTCAGATTAAAAGGTGTTTTCGACAAACATCCTTTTGATATGGTATTCCATCTTGCTGCAAATGCTGACGTTGGTAGAGGGGCTGAAAATCCGCAACTAGACTTTGAAAATACGTTTCAGACTACATTAAGTGTTTTGGAGATGATGCGAATATATGAGATAAAAAAGTTTTTCTTCGCTTCTTCCTCAACGGTTTACGGAAATGCGGAGGATCGGCTTCAAGAACATTGTTCTATTATGCGGCCAATCTCACATTATGGGGCTGCAAAACTAGCCAGTGAGGCTTTTATCAGTTCTTTCAGCAGTCTTCATAATTTTCAGGTTTGGATAGCACGTTTCTGCAATGCTGTAGGCCCAGATATGACTCATGGAGTAATTCCTGACCTAATTAGGAAGTTGAAATTACATCCAGAGCATCTTGATGTATATGGTGACGGTACTCAGACGAAGCCTTATATCTATATTGATGATTTGGTTGATGGTGTTATGACACTCATTCGGAAGACCGACAAAGATTATAATGCTTATTTGGTAGGTGTTGATTCAGCGGTAACGGTGTCAGAGATAGCGAATATTGTGATGGAAGAAGTTGGTATTCAGGTTCCAATTCAATATGGTGGTGAATATAGTGGATGGAAAGGCGATGTACGAAAGTATCAGTATGATGTTACAAACTTACGCTTGCTGGGTTGGATTCCAAAATACTCAGCTTCTGAAGCAATTAGGAAGGCTGTAAGAGAGAATTTGTAGCTTTTCAACATATTGATTAAATGAACAAGCCAGAAATTATACAACTCCCGAAGTTCCTTGACACACGGGGAAACTTGTCCTTTGTAGAGCAAGAGAAGCATATCCCGTTTGTGATACGACGGACATATTGGCTCTATGACGTGCCGGGAGGGGAGTGCCGTGGTGGTCATGCCTATAGGGAGAATCAGGAGTTTATCGTAGCATTGTCAGGGAGCTTTGATGTGATCCTTGATGACGGTACGGAGAAAAAGACGTTTACGTTGAATAGGTCGTACTATGGGTTATATGTACCTAAAGGATTATGGCGGGAGATGGAGAATTTCTCGACGAATTCGTTGGCGATGATACTTTCCTCAACGGACTATGATGCGAATGATTATGTGCGAGACTATGATGAATTTCTTACGTTGAAACGCGAAGATAAGATATAACGAACACGAATCCCTCGAATAATACGAATATGAAGTATAATGTTTATGATTGCTCGATGATAGAGTTGAGCAAGCATCATAGTGACCGAAAGGGGAATATATCCGTGGTACAGAATGGTGATACGGTGCCGTTTGATGTGAAGCGGGTATATTATCTCTATGATGTGCCAGGAGGTGAGAGCCGTGGCGCACATGCACATAGGGAATTGAGTCAGCTGATAGTTGCTGCCAGTGGTTCGTTTAGGGTTACGCTGGATGATGGCAACGTGAAACGGTCGTTTGTGCTGAACAGGCCGTATCAGGGACTCTATGTGAAGCCGGGTATCTGGCGCGACTTAGATGACTTCTCCAGTGGAGCCGTATGTATGGTGCTTGCATCAGAGAAGTATGATGTGAGTGACTATATACGAGATTACGACGAGTTTTTAGAATTTCGTCGCACAGAAATCACAGATAACACAGAAAGCTTATGATACATCGATTGGCGGATTGCATGAATCCGAATATACCAGAGAGTACAAAGGTATGGCAGTTTTGTGTGATTTTTCCAGAGTGTAAGATTGGGGAGAACTGTAATATCTGCTCGCATTGTCTGATAGAGAATGAAGTGGAGATAGGTAACAACGTGACCATCAAATGTGGTGTGCAGGTTTGGGACGGCATCACGCTGGAAGATAATGTGATGGTGGGGAGCAATGTGACGTTTACGAACGACATGTTTCCACGGTCTAAGAATGCAGATTGGACGCTGTTGAAGACGCGGGTGTGCAAGGGTGCTACCATCGGGGCAGGCTCTGTTATTCTTCCTGGGTTAACAATCGGAGAAGGAGCTTTTATTGCAGCAGGTTCGGTAGTGACGAAGGATGTTCCAGCGGGTGAGTTGTGGAAAGGTAATCCTGCAAAGTTTTATAGAAAAGTAGATTTTTAAAGTATGATTCCATTTTTATCATTAAAAGATGTGACGGCTCTGCATGGAGCTGAGATTAGCGAGGCGGTGAGCCGCGTAGTAAACGGAGGTTGGTATCTCCAAGGCAAGGAAAACGAGCGGTTCGAAGAGAACTATTCTAAGTTTATTGGAACAAAATATACCATTGGTTGTGCCAACGGTCTAGATGCGCTTATCTGGATATTCCGTGCGTATATTGAGATGGGCGTGATGCAGCCGGGTGATGAGGTGATAGTGCCTGCTAATACGTATATTGCCACTATTCTTGCTATTACGGAGAATGGGTTGGTGCCGGTGCTGTGTGAGCCTAAGGGCAATACGCTGGAGATTGATGATGACCTGATTGAAGGGCTGATTACTCCCAAGACCAAGGCCATTGCCATTGTGCATTTGTATGGACGGAATGCCTATACGGACAAGATTGGTGCATTGTGCAAGAAGTACAATCTGAAACTCGTTGAGGACAATGCTCAAGCTCATGGTTGCAAGCATACAGATGGACGGGTGACTGGATCCATTGGTGATGCAGCCGGACATTCGTTCTATCCAGGCAAGAACCTGGGCGCTTTGGGTGACGGCGGTGCAGTGACTACCAATGACCCGGAACTGGCTGCTGCGGTTCGTGCTTTGGCTAACTATGGTTCTCAGAAGAAGTATGTGTTCAAGTATGCCGGTCGCAACAGCCGTTTGGATGAGATCCAGGCTGCCGTGCTGGATGTGAAGTTGAAGTATCTGGTTGAAGATAATAAGCATCGTAAAGAGGTGGCTCATTACTACTATGAGCATATCAACAATCCGTTGGTAACGCTGCCCGACTTGCTGCCCGATGCTCAGAATGCTTATCATCTTTTCCCGATTTTGGTAAGTGGAGGCAAGCGCGATGCCCTGCACGACTATCTGGAGCAGAATGGTGTGGGTACTGTGTGCCATTATCCTATTGCTCCGCATAAGCAGGAGTGCTATGCTTCCGCTGGCTGGAATGTTCCTCAGTTGAGTCTGCCTATTACCGAGATGTTGGCAGACGAGGAGCTTTCTCTCCCGATTGGACCGACCATCTCTCTGGAAGAGGTGGCGGAGGTGGTCACGCTGATAAACAGTTTCAAATAAGTCTCGCAGAAAGCGCAGAAATTTTATAAATGAGAATCTGGATAGTCAATTATTACACATGTCCTAATTGCTCAAATCCCAGATACGAGCAATTTGCCAAGCACTTTACAGCCAAGGGCTGGGAGGTCCAAACTTTCTATGCCAACTATAATGGGGCAGAGACGGAACCGCTCTTCAAACGGGAGGCTGTGAATGGGCTAGAGTTCGTCCATGTGAAGGCTCCTCACTATGTGGGTAACGGCCTGGGGCGGATGAAGAGTATCTTCAGTTTTGCCTGGCAGATTTACAAGCACTGCAAGGAGTTTGAGAAGCCGGACGTGATACTGCATAATGTGCATACGCCATTTGACTATCCAATCCTATGGGCTGCCAAGAAGGTGAGTGCTAAATACGTGGCGGAGGCGTGGGATGCGTGGCCAGATGTGTTTGCTCATCTGGGACTGGTGTCATATAGCAATCCTGTCTTGAAGCTGTTCTACCAGATAGAAAAACGTATCTATCAGAAGGCAGATCAGGTAGTGTTCACCATTGCTGGTATGATTCAGCATATCAAGGATATGGGCTGGAGCACGGAAACTGGCGGGAAGATTGACCTGAGCAAAGTGCACTACATCAACAACGGTGTGGATCTGGAGCAGTTCGCAAAAGACCGTGAGTCATGGCCCCGTGAGGATGAAGACCTGCACGACCCCAAGACGCTGAAGGTGGTGTATCTGGGAAGCATCAACCGGGCCAATCACGTGCATACGCTGATAGAGGCGGCGAAGTTGCTGCAGAGTCTGGACTACTACAGGTTCTTCATCTATGGTGACGGTGCAGACCGCGAGGAACTAGAGCAGAAGGTGAAGGACGAGGGCATCACGAATGTGGTGTTCAAGGAGAAACGAATTCCGCTGTGTGAAGTGGCATGGGTGGTTAGTCGGGCAACGGTCAACATTATGAATTACCAGAAGGGGTTCGGGTATATGGGTGTCAGTTCCGGCAAGATGTTCCAGTATCTGGCGGCCGGGAAGCCTATCGTGTGCAATGTGAATATTGCCTACGATGATGTGATCACGGATAACCAGTTGGGTATTGCACGGGATATAGAGACGCCGGAGGCCTTTGCGCAGGCGATACGCTATGTGGCGGAACAGCCACGGGCCAGTTATGACGGGATGTGCGAGCGGGTGCGTGCTGTCGCGCAGAGATTCGATTATAAAGTGCTGGCGGCGGAAGAGATTGCAGTCATAGAGAGCGCACTGAAAGGAAATTAAAGGTCACACAGAAATCACGGAAACCACGGAAAGGCTGTGCAAGCACAGCAAAGAAAAATTTCTGTGATATCTGTGCTATCTGTGTAAAAAAAGAAAAAATTTCTGCGAGAGATAACGTCGAATATGTTTCGGAAGATTTATATAATAACTTGCTAACCGAACTTAATGAAATTGAACGTCAATTAAATGGCCTCATTTCATCCTTGAGAAATAGTTAGGGTTAAGGTTAGCGTTAACGTTGATATTTATGTATAAACATTTTTTTAAGAGAGTATTGAGTTTTACCATTGCATTGGTGGCGTTGCTGCTGATATGGTGGTTCCTGGCCATTGTGGCCATCTGGCTACACTTTGCGAACAACGGGGCCGGGGCGTTTTTTACGCAGGACAGAGCAGGTAAAGACGGGAAAGTTTTTCATGTTATCAAATTCAAGTCGATGACCGATGAACGGGATGCCGAAGGAAACCTGCTACCTGACCATGAGCGCTTGACAACAGCTGGAAAATTTGTGAGGAACACAAGTATTGACGAGTTGCCTCAACTCATTAACGTACTGAAAGGCGATATGGCGCTGATAGGACCTCGGCCGCTTACTTTGGGGTATCTTCGGCTGTATGATGACTTCCAAGCAAGAAGAATGGAAGTAAGACCCGGCATTAGCGGTTGGGCGCAGGTACACGGAAGAAACCACCTGAAATTGAGTAAGAAATTTGAGATGGATGTGTGGTATGTGGACCACTGTTCGATATGGTTGGATATCAAGATTATCTGGATGACAGTAATGAATGTCTTGAAGCGTTCTGACGTTGGAGCCGGAAAAGAAGACTGGGAGCAGATGGATGATGTAGGCTTCACAGAGAAAATGAAAGAATTACATATGATAAAATAATAATACTGAAATTATGGAAGGTTTAAAGTACACAGAGTTTATGGGCGAAAACGTCAAAGATAAACTCAAGTATTGTGGAGAGGATGTGCGATTGTATCAATTAGCTAAGATTGAGCTGCCTCAATTCGTTGAGATTGATGATCATTGCATCATCTTCGACTATGCTTTTTTGAGCGGTAGAGAATCGCTTAAAATAGGTAAATACTGCGTAATTGGCTGGCATTCAGTGTTAGAGGGGGGAGGTAATATCTTAATAGGAGACAGGGTATTTTTAGGACCGGGATCTAAACTGTTAAGTTCTACCTACGACCTTCAAGGTTTTTACACAAGCCAGCTGCTCCCTGAGTGCTCCTATCAAATTAGGTATGGTGATATTACGATAGGTAACGATGCCTATATTGGAGCTAATACTGTTGTAATGCCTGGCGTTACTATAGGTGAAGGTGCCGTAGTTGGTGCAAACAGTTTGGTGGATCATAATCTAAAGCCTTGGACAATATACTTTGGCAATCCTGCTAGAAAGATAGGGGAGAGAGACAAACCTACCGAGGACAGGAGAAAGATAATTGAAACACTAGATTGGACAAAACATTTTTAAACACAGGAATGCAAAAAAGATTATTTAACAACGTGGATGATTTTATCTCATGCGTTGGGGAAACGCTTGGCGTTTCACAATGTGTGGAGATAAATCAAGATATGATTAACAAGTTTGCTGAACTTACAATGGATCAGCAATGGATACATACAGACCCAGCACGTGCTAAGGAACGTAGTCCATATGGAACAACAATAGCTCACGGGTACTTTGTATTATCTCTGTTTACTCATTTTCTTGATGAAATCATTGAAGTACGGAATCTACGGCAAGTGTTGAATTACGGCATAGACAAATTGACGTTTAAGACCGCTGTTCCCGTAAATAGTAGGGTCCGTATGGAAGTGTCCCTAAAGTCTGCACGTGACCTTGGCGATATATGCAAGGCGACATTCATGTGTAGATTTGAGACGGAAGATAATAACGACTCGGTTGTTGAAGGTTCAATAGTCTTCTTGTATTATTTTAACGAACAGAACAATTAGTATTAACATTTTTAATTAATTTAAATTATGGACATTAAAGAATTTATTGCAGATTTCGCAGATCAGTTTGACGAGACAGAACTGGACGAGTTTAAGCCCGAAACAGAGTATCGTGACCTCGATGAATGGAGCAGCCTTACTGGTCTTGCTATTTTGAATATGATAAGCAAGAAGTATGGCGTGAAGATTACGGCAAATGAGGTGAAAGAGACAAACACCATCGAAAGCCTGTATAATCTTGTCGTCTCAAAACAATAAAGAATGGAAAACAATCCTTTTTCCTTATCAGGTAAGACGATCCTCATCACAGGTGCATCATCAGGTATAGGCAAGGCTGTAGCACAGGAATGTGCTGCAGCCGGTGCCACCTGTTTGATAACAGCCAGAAATGAACAACGCCTACAGCAAACGTTAGAATCATTGGTAGGCGATGGACACCAGAACATCATTACTGATTTGACTGATGAATCTGCTATCACAAGAATGGTTGAGAATCTTCCGAAACTTGATGGTGTCGTGAACTGTGCTGGTGTCGTAGAAACAAAAATGCTAAAATTTACAGAAGAGGAAGATCTTCAGAAAATGTTTGAGACCAATGCCTTTTCTTCAATTAGACTTGTGAGGGCTCTTGTTCAAGGCAAAAAACTTAAGAAAGAATCTTCTGTAGTAATTATATCTTCAATATCAGGAGTACGGTGCGGCTATGTAGGCGGCTCACTTTATGGTGCGACTAAGGGAGCCTTGGAAGGCTTTGTTAAAGCAACGGCATTGGAACTTGCTCCACAAAAGATAAGAGTTAATACAATAGCACCTGGAATGGTAGAGACGGCTCTTCTGAAAGATGTGGAGGTGGATCAAGAGCAGATAGAAGCAGATAAACAAAGGTATCCTTTGAAGAGGTACGGGAAACCAGAAGAAGTAGGTTACAGTGCAGTATATCTCCTGTCAGATGCTACAAAATGGATGACGGGAACATCTTTGCTGATTGACGGGGGGTATACAGTTAATTAAAAAATATTAGCATGATGAAGACATACATTAAGGCAATAGAGTATTATTTGCCAGAGAAGGTACTCAGTAATGATGAAATCGCAAAAAGGTTTCCAGAGTGGACAGCGGAGAAAGTGGCGAGCAAGGTAGGAATTACGGAGCGTCATATATCCGGCGAAGATGAAACGGCTGCTGATATGGCTTATAAAGCAGCAGAGAAGCTATTTGCCGCTCATGATGGACTTCGTGAAAAAGTAGACTTCCTTTTGCTATGCTCACAGAGTGTAGATTATAAACTACCCTCATCCTCTTGTATTTTACAGCATAGGCTTGGACTAAAAACCTCCTGTGGAGCGTTTGACTTCAATTTGGGTTGCTCTGGTTATGAATATGGTCTTGCTGTTGCAAAGGGATTAATAGGGGCTGGCATAGCAAATAACGTTCTTCTTTTAACTGCAGAGACTTATACAAAGTATATCCATCCCGAAGACAAAGGAAATATGACCATTTTTGGTGATGCGGCTACAGCTACACTCATTTCCACAGAGGGCTTTGCAGAGATTGGCGACTTTGTATTGGGTACAGACGGCTCTGGAGCAGAGCACCTGATAGTAAAAACCAAAGGAGCCCGTATCCCGAATATGACAGGTGGAGTTTCTGAAGATGTAAACGGTACACCTCATTGGGATGACAATCTCTATATGAACGGCGGAGCCATCTTTGATTTTACAGCAGATGCTGTTCCTTTAATGGTTGAAGAACTGCTGAAAAAGGAGAATCTTTCCCAAGATGAAATTGACTTATGGGTATTTCATCAGGCCAACAAATACATGATTAACTACCTGCGTAAGTTGATGTGTATTGACAAAGATAAGTTCTATGTCTATATGGACAAGGTCGGTAACACCGTATCATCTACTATCCCCATTGTGCTTTATGAGGCAAAAAAGGAAGGTAGACTTCACGGTAACGTGCTGTTGGCCGGCTTTGGTGTTGGCTTGAGCTGGGGCGGCACCGTGTTGAGAATCAAATAATATGTTTGTCAAACGGTTTGTCAATAATCCCGTTCCATCAAATTGCCATGTCGTTTCATTAAGTGAGTTTGATGGTGATAGCGTTATAATTGATCCAGGGAGTATTGATAATAATGAGTTGCTTAGCTTTCTAACATCAAGGAGACTTACTCCTAAGTACATCATTTTAACTCATGAGCACTTTGATCATGCCTGGGGCATTAATGAACTGGTGGAAAAGTATTCCGTCCCTGTTGTCTGTTCGGAATTATGCTCCCAGAATATAAAGGATGAATGGTTAAATTGCTTTGCTCAATATGATGATAACACTCAGTTTGTCATCAAGAGCAAAACCATCAGCATAGAATCACTTCAATATAAGTGTAGTCTCATAGGAGGGTTGTTCTCTTTTCTTAAAACACCAGGACATACAGATGCGAGTATGTGCGTTATTGCTGAGAAATATCTTTTTACAGGAGATACACTGATACATAATCTGAAAACAGTAACGAAACTTCCTACAGGTGATTGGGGTAAGTTGAGGGATTCCATAATGATGTTACGAGAAATGAAGGGGATGGGGCGTACTGTTTGCCCAGGGCACGGTGAGATGTTCGAATTTGACAAATATGATCTAAATAAGGCATTGTGATAATAATATGCTGAGTGAAATAGGAAGTAATTTTTGGCTGAATCCTAATGAGATTTTGGACGAAAAACCATTAGGGACTCCTGAACAGTTTAACTGCAAAGGTAGTGACTATGCATGGCTTTCCACGGGACGTTCCGCCATCCAGTTTGTTATAAACACTATAGAGGGGAGAACTCGAAATATCAAGAAGGTTGCAGTACTTCCTTCTTTTACTTGCGACACTGTTTTTGAACCGTTTCTAAAGTCTGGTTATAAGGTATATTATTACCCTGTAGAGAAAAATCTGACTACAACTTCAGATGTAATTCTTGAGACGGTTTTTGAGCATGACGCTTCAATAGTGTTATTCCATCGTTATTTTGGGCTTGATACACTCGATGGACAGGTGGATAAGATGTGCGAGGTTCTGAGAGAATTGGGTAAATACTCAATAGAGGATTGTACCCAGTGTCTATATAGTGGCATCTCCAGGGCTGATTCGGATTTCACAGTCGGTAGTATCAGAAAGTGGACGGGGACGCCAGATGGCGGTTTCGCTGTCTGTCGTGAAGGTGCCTTTAACGAGAAACCTCAAAGGCCAGACAAGGATTTAGAAGAGGCAAAGATAGAGGCATCGTACGCTAAGTATCGCTTTCTTTTTGAAAAGCAAGGTGATAAAGGTGAAATGCTTGCAATGTACCGTTCAGCTGAGGATATATTAGATAATCAAAAGGAGATTTATAATATCTCTGAAGTGTCTGTTAAAGTACAAGCGAACTTAAATGTGAACGAACTCAAGAGTAAACGCAGGGCTAATTTCGATTTGTTGAGTAAGAAACTCAAGCAGTACGTGAAGCCTGTGTTCACTTTTAAGGATAGAGAGGTTCCCCTGTATTTCCCTGTATTGGTTGATGATAGAGGAGCACTTCAGAAACATTTGGTGGCAAATGCAATTTATGCCCCGGTAGTGTGGCCTAAGGACGATAAGCAGCCCAGACAATGCGATGGTGCTGAAAATGCATACGAGCATTTGCTCTGCATCCCCATTGACCAGCGCTATGGGATTGATGATATGGAGAGAATAGTTGAAGTAATTAACGGTTTCTATAAACAATGAAGAAATTAGCAATAATAGGCGGTGGCGTAATGGCTTCTTACTTTGGTGAAGCCTGTCATCGCTTGGGATATGAAGGCCATTATTTCTCAATGATTGATGGTAAAGTGGATGAGTCAAAAGTTGATGTGTTCCACGAAATCAATATCTTTGAGAAAGAAAGAATCGTAGAGATATGCAAGGAGATGGGAGTGAATGGCGTTGTAGCTACAACAGAGCTTTCCGTTCCTATTGCGGCCTACGTGGCAGAACAGTTAGGACTGCTTGGTGTGCCGTATGAAGTAGCTATGGTTATTACTGACAAGTATCGTAACCGTGAATGTATCAAGGGGCTGACGGAACTATTGTCTCCCAAATATGTTGAGGCCACTTGTATAGAAGATATTCAGCAGTCGGATGTACCGTATCCAATGATTCTGAAGCCCATCAACCTTGGCGGCAAGCGTGGGATTACCGTGGTGAAGGATGCCAACGAACTGGAACAAGCTTTTAACTATGCAAAAGAGAGTTTCAGGAAAGGAACGACACCGGTTATCATTGCAGAGCAGTTCCTGGATGGAGGAATGGAATGCAGTGTAGAAAGCATTACTTTCAAGGGCAAACATACGATAGTTCAGATAACCCAGAAGGACAGTAGTGGTGCCCCACATTGTGTGGAACTTGGACACCACCAACCAGCTCCCTTGTCTGCGGACATTTGGGATAAGGTGGTGCGTGGAGTGTCGTCTGGCTTAACTGCGATTGGTATTACCAATGGCCCTTGTCATACAGAGATAAAGATTATTAATGGTGAAGTCTATTTGATAGAGTTCAATGCCCGACCTGGTGGCGATCATATCTGGTGGCCTATGGTAGAATTGAGCACTGGATTTGATATTATTGCAGCCGTTGCACAAGCGGCAACGGGTGATTTGACGCCCATTGATGTCAATTCATTTAAGCATCATTATTCCGGTCTTTATTATGTTGTCAAACAAACGGGTTATCTGAAGCCTATCTTTGATACCTGTGAGAAAGAGGAATGGTGCTGGGAGAAGAACTTCATCACAGACAAATTGCCAGAGTTGGCACAGAACGATATGGAGCATACCAACTATATGATTTACTCTTCAGAGGAAGGTGATCCAGTAGATGCTATTTTGAAGAAGGAATAAAACTCTTATGATAAAACTATATTCTATTGAAGAAAAAGCCCAATGGGATAGCATCGTGAAGAGTTTCTCTCAATATGATGTATATTACCTCAGCGGGTATGTGAAAGCATTCCAGATACACGGAGACGGAGACCCGTACCTTCTGTATTATGAGTCCGAGGATTACAAATCCACGGAAGCAGGACTGCGTGCCATCTATGTGTATATGCGAAGAAAAACGGCCTTGGAAGGCGTGTACGACAGTGTAACACCCTACGGCTACGGTGGCGTATTGTTTGACGGAGATACCTCGGAAGCCAACCGGCAGGCATTCTGGAAAGCATACACAGAGAAGATGAAAGCGGAGGGGATTGTGGACAACTTCGTGCGCTACCACCCCGTATTGGCCAATGCCGTGAATATGAAATTTACGGACACGGTGATAGACCTGGGCAAGACCATCGCCTTTGACCTGGAGTCGCCGGAGGTCATCTGGGACAACATCATCAGCAAGAACCGCAATATGATTCGCAAGGCGGAGAAGAACGGCATCACCATCGAGCATGGGAAAGGGATGGATCTGCTGGACCAGTTTACGGAGATTTACAACGCCACGATGGACAAAGACCACGCAGAGGAATACTACTACTTCAAGCGTCCGTTCTACGAGAGCATTGACCGTGACCTACAGGACAACTACGAGATGTTCTACGCGATGTATGAAGGACGTCCCATCGCCATGTCGATCATGATATTCGCCAACGGGCGGCTGAACTACCACCTGAGCGGGTCGGATATAGAATACAGGAATTTGGCTCCCTCGAACCTGCTGCTGTATAAGGCCGCCCTGTGGGGCTATGAGCAGGGATGCAAGACCTTCCACCTTGGCGGTGGTGTAGGTTCGGGTGAAGATAACCTGTATAAGTTCAAGGCGGCATTCAACAAGAATTCAGACTATCAGTTCTCCATAGGCAAAGAGATTTTTGACCAGGAGAAATATGACCAGCTGGTGGCGATACGCGCCCAGCAAGACCCGGACTTCAATCCAGAGAGCAAGTTCTTCCCGCTGTATAGGAGTTAGGGGGTCTCGCAGAAAGCGCAGATAACGCAGAAAGGTTTTTGTCACACAGATAGCACTGATAACGCAGATTTTGAGTCCCGCAGAAATAAAGGAAATAAAAGAAATTTTAATGGCTCAAGAATTACAAATCTCCCAGCGGGGTATTGAGATGCCCGCTTCGCCTATCCGAAAACTCGCACCCTTGGCTTACGCCGCAGAAGACAGGGGCGTGAAGATATACCGGCTGAACATTGGTCAGCCGGACTTGCCCACGCCACAGAAGGCGCTGGATGTATTGAAGCATATAGACCGCAAAACATTGGAATATAGCCCTTCGCAAGGGTATCGATCATTGCGCAAAGCACTGGTGAACTACTATGACCGCTACCAGATAAAGCTGGTTGCGGACGAGATTATCATTACCTGCGGAGGTAGCGAGGCGGTGTTGTTTGCCTTTATGAGTTGCCTGAACCCGGGTGACGAGATTATTGTGCCGGAACCGGCCTACGCCAACTATATGTCGTTTGCCGTGTCAGCCGGAGCGGTCATCAAGACGGTGGCCACAACGATTGAAGAGGGCTTCTGCCTGCCCAAGGTGGAAAAGTTTGAAGAACTGATTAATGAGAGGACAAAGGCCATCCTGATTTGCAATCCCAACAACCCTACGGGTTATCTCTATACACAGAAGGAGATGAACCAGATAAGGGATTTGGTGAAAAAATATAATCTGTATCTGTTCTCGGATGAGGTGTATAGGGAGTTTATCTATACCGGTTCGCCTTATATCTCAGCCATGCACTTGGAGGGGATTGAGCAGAATGTGGTGCTGATAGACTCGGTGAGCAAGCGTTATTCTGAATGTGGAATACGTATTGGAGCTTTGATTACCAAGAATGAGCAGGTGAGGAAGACCGTGATGAAGTTCTGTCAGGCAAGGCTGTCGCCACCGCTGATAGGACAGATTATCGCTGAAGCATCGATTGAGGGTACGGAGCAGTATTCGCGTGAGATGTATGACGAGTATGTGGAGCGGAGGAAGTGCCTGATTGATGGGGTGAACAGGATTCCCGGATGTTATACGCCCGTACCGATGGGTGCATTCTATACCGTGGCACAGTTGCCGGTGGATGATACCGAAAAGTTCTGTGCCTGGTGCCTAAGTGAGTTCTGCTGGAAGGATGAGCAGACACCAGCTGACAAGGCCGGTGAGACCATTATGATGGCACCTGCTGCGGGATTCTACTCTACGCCCGGGATGGGAATGAACCAGGTGCGACTAGCGTATGTGCTGAACAAAAGAGATATACAGAGAGCCTTGTTCCTGTTGGAGAAGGCGCTGGAAGAGTATAAAGTAATTAGCAATATTGATAATGAAGGCAATAAGGCAGACTGATGTATTTTACAAATTATGCGTATGAATTGATAAAGGACATCCCTTCTGATGTATTCGAGGGGTTAACCAGCATTATTTGTATTGGAATGGTTGCCTTTATTGCATGGAAAGGTTGGAAAACAGGACTTCGATATTCAGCGGCTTTGCTGCTGTTAGAATATATCTTTCTACTCTTCTGCTCGACAGTTATCTTTAGGGTAGCATCGCAAAGTAGAACGTATGACTTTCATCCCTTATGGAGCTACAAGGCAATTCAAGATGGCAGGGTGGAATTATTATCGGAGAACATCATGAATGTGGTAGTATTCGTGCCTATTGGTATACTCTTAGCAATAGCCTTCAAACAGATGACATGGTGGAAAGCACTCCTGATAGGCTGTAGTATCTCTATCACGATAGAGGCACTACAGTTCTACTTTATGAAAGGCTTCTCAGAAGTGGATGATGTGATGCATAATACGGTGGGATGCCTTGTGGGGTGGTTAGTGTTTAAGGGGTCAAGGTTAATGGTTATTGGTTTCAATTGAACCGAGATACGTAAGAAGTTTTTTCTCAACCTTTCATTTTTTTAGATGAAATATGTTTGCTCAAGACTAATGGTGATAAAATAATGTAGCAGTAGTTGTGTATGGACGCAATAGTTAGACCAAGACTGAATGATTACCACGGAATCTTTCTTTTGCAAGACAAGGTGGATTACGCTATTCCGTTTCTTGACGAGGACATTCCCCTCTATGTTGATCCTTTTCTGCTGTGGAAGTCACCATCACAAATGGATAATGGCCTTCACGCTACAATTATCGATTCTTTTAACTATATCGGTTATCTTGCGAGCAAAGGCAACAAGGCGGATGCCATTAACCAACTCGTACTGGCATCGGAATGTGATGCTGTAGGGATGGGGTCGTCAAAGACCAGGAAAGGACGAAGGATTGGAAATTCAGTTGCGAATGAAATTGTGTCGTTATTTGAGGAAATACCGCAACTGAAATCTTCTGGCTTTAGCCACATTGAAGAGATACAGCTGTTAGTTGACAAAGTAGCCAAGGACAGAATTAGCGACTTGGCATGCAACTTTATGTCATCGTTTCTCATTGACTATACCCAACAAAATTGTTTGGATGCTGGAATACCGATGGAAATGGTTAAGAAGGTCGTTGTGTATGATACCAAGAGGCATCGCTTTACAGAGGAAGATGTTGAACTTCCTGTGAATCCCAATACTCACGAACCTATTTGGCTGGTGCCAAAGCGATGGCTGAGATTCTCACCTTGGATAAGTCAGGACGATTACTTCTCAAACTATTATCAAGAAAAAGTTGATCGAGGTGATTTCTTTAAGGATCGAATAAAGGTGTTAATGTATAATAGAGCCAACTATGAACTGGTGAAGGGGTATGTGGAAAAGCGGGAGCGTACTTTCAAGGACTGCCAGAATGATCCATTGTTCATGCAAATTCCTATAACTTCTGCCAAGCGTAAGATGGGCAGTATAAGCAAGTTGCCTACAGGAAAGGCTGACAATGCAGACAAGAAGTATGAAGAACTTGTCGTACAATTGTTGGCATCACTACTTTACCCGCACCTGGATTTTGCCCAAGCGCAAAGTCGAACAGAGTCTGGCGCACAGATTAGAGACCTAATATTTTACAATAATCAAACTATTCCTTTTTTCAAGGATATACATGATACATTCGGATCAAAACAGATCGTTTTTGAATTGAAGAATGTGGAATCATTGGATAGAGACAATGTAAACCAACTGAACCGATACCTTAATGAGAATCTTGGAAAGTTCGGTGTTTTTATAACAAGGCATCAGCCATCTAAATCTATTAAAAAGCATCTCATTGACCTGTGGTCAGGACAGCGGAAATGCATTCTTGTGCTTGACGATAATGATTTGCAAATGATGGTTGATATATTCGATAATAAACAGCGGTTGCCATATGAGGTAATTAGAAAGAAATATGCAGAATTTATGCGGAGTTGTCCATCATAATTTATGAAAGTATGAAAAAGGAGCAAAGAGACCATGTGCTGAGTTTAATTCGCACATTAAGGAATGAATTTCGTGAACTATCGTCAAAGAAGCCAAACGATCAAGTTAATCCATTCAAGTTGAAATATGTCAACCAGTCCATCAAGGAAGCAAATGAAATCCTTCAGGAAGGGAAACCTTATTCTGAGTTTGAATCGTTCAGAGAAGAGGATTTGCCAACAAACAGCGATGTACTGATGATGTTAAGTCTTTATCTTGATGCGCTTTGATTATGAAGAAAGAGAATATAGAAAAATACGAAGAGCTTTGGTCAAAGCTTGTGTCTATTAAAAACGATGTTGCCCTTTTGTCATCAAAGAAGCCTAGCGACCAGCTGAATAAGTTCAAGATCAAGTACATTAACGATGTATTGGCAAAGGTCAATACGTTAATAGGTGGTGATAAGCCATACGATGATTTTGATGTATTTGACGAGGTGGCTCTTCCAACAAACAGTGATGCTTTGATGATAATAAACCTATATCTGAATGGTATGGAAAGATATAGAAAGCATAATTCAACAGAAAAAGTAGTTGGCTTGGATTGGGATCATACGGAAAGAGTCTGGAATATAGAAGATAAGTAATGAATATGACGGAACAGAATTTACCGACTAATGCAGAAGTGAACCAATTTCTGATGCTGAAGGAATTGGTGACGGGACTGTACGAAGAAATGAAGGATTTGACTAAAAAATCCTCGAAGGAGACTCTTAACGAGTTCAAGATAAGAAGTCTGAATCGCGTACTTAAACCACTCAAAGAACTTCTGAAAGACCAGCCGACAGCAATGTTTCTTGATTTGTTGGAGGATGATTCGTTGCCCACAAACAGCGATGTCGTGATTGTGCTTTCTCAGTATCTAAGTGCAATGAAAAAGTATGAGGAAAGGTATTACAAGTTTCCTCCTGGTTCTTCTATAAAGAGGTGGAATACGAAAGAGAATCCGATAGGGAATAATAGATAGTTGTGTCTCTCTCACCACCGAGACACTAAAAAATGTAAAATTATAGTCCTTATGAGGGAAAAACCGCAACCTTTTGTAATCTGTGCTCTGTGGATATATCCGGGCAAAGACCGGAGAATGAGGCGCATCTTGAATGATGGGCTTTACTATTTCAATGACTGTATTACTATTTCAAGTAGTTCTGATAGTGAGGAGATAATAGTAAACGAAAAAAGACTTCCCGAGGGTTGGTTTGCAGATAATATTTCTATTCAGGCTGTAGTTGGAAAGAATGGTAGTGGGAAATCCTCACTTCTTGACTATATCTATCGAATCGCCAACAATTTTGGCATATCCATAGAGATGCGGATAGAGGAACTTAAGCGGCAGAGGAACAATGAGGAAATGATGGCGAAAACGTCAGCTGACGAGGATGACATATATCCAGTGTTTGTTGCTGGGGTAGAGGCTCGACTTTATTTTATGAAAGGAGATAAGGCAGGATGGATTGACTGTAGTGAAGATCGTGTGAGCTATTTTTTCGATGGCGAATCGCTATATGTAGATGAAGTGGACAATGTGGAAAAACTAAAGTCCATGGCTCAGTCGTTCTGCTACACTATTGGTGTAAACTATGCGGCACAGGCATATCTTCCTTCTGACTATGAACAAGAAGATGGACTGTGGTATTTGAGAGACGGGAGAAAACTGAGTTTTGATTTCCCGAACAAGTGGATTGACGGTGTGTTCCATAAAAACGATGGGTATCAGTTACCAATATGTCTGAATCCCTATAGGAATAATGGCATAATAGATATGCAACGGGAAATGAGCCTAGCCTATAGCCGATTAGAAGCACTCTTCATGGTGTTGCCGGACAACATCAAAATACTGGATGGCTATGAAACAGCAGGCACGATATGCTATTTTGAACCGAAGTACACCTTTCAGGCCTATTGCGATGCAGACAAGGCTCTCTATGACTTGATTAACAGGTATGATGACTTTGGTAATAGGTCGGTCAGTAAAATAGATGCGGCTTCATTAGGTAAATGGGACACTCTTCCCCCGAACATATATGATTCTCCATATAAGAGTCCGTGGATAATTGAGGACGAATTTCTCACATATTTCAAAGAGGTCATTTCCAGTCAAAAGAACAGTATAGCATCTTTTATCCTTGAACAGTATCATGTTATGCTCGCAGAAGATTTACCAGACAGTATATGGTGGGTTTGTGCATATTTGGTAAAGAAAACATTGTCAATAGCGGCAAACTATCCGACTTACAGAAAATATAAGGAGATAGGAAAGATATATTACTTCGATGTAAAACTGACGCATGATGATGAACGCAGGAAGGTATTGAAAGAATTGATCGAGCAAATAAATGCAGACAATAGCCATATTACCATCAAGGTGAAGCAGTCTCTGAACTATCTTGGGGATGAAAAAAGAAGAATGGACGATTACAAACCAGGCCAGGTGACAGGCGAAACGCATACGAAAGTATCAAAGCTGGAGCGAACACCTAATCTGACGAAATTGCAGACAGAATTGTTGCCGCCACCATTCAAATCTGTTGTGGCATTTACAAAAGTCTCAAAAGATGGGAACAAGAAGGAAAGCGTACTTCTCGGGCAGATGAGTTCAGGAGAGAGACAACAGATATTTTCCTTTGCTACTATAGCCTATCATCTTTTCAATCTGCTGAGTGTTTCAGAAGACGAACGGATAGCTTATAGGAATGTGAACATCGTGTTGGATGAACTGGAGATATGTTTTCATCCTGAACTGCAACGGACTCTGGTACAGAATCTGCTAACATTTCTTACTGGATTGAAACTGAATGAAGTGATGGCCATTAACATTATTCTTTCAACTCACTCACCCTTTATACTTTCGGATATGCCCGAGAGCAATGTCCTGATGTTAGAAGAGGGCACTAAGAGGAAGAAGAAAAAATGTTTCGGTGCAAACATCTATGATCTGTTATGCAACCACTTTTTCATGAAAGAGTTTATTGGAGAGTTTGCTGGCAACAAGATGGATAGTCTTATTGACATCATCAATGAATCTACAGATTCGCCTGACGCTCGAAAAAAACTTTCGAGTGTAAAATGTGATGTGGAACGAATAAGCGATGAACTGATAAGGCAGAAATTGTTGGAGCGTATTGAATACTTGATGACAAACTTGGACGAGCAATGATACCCATCAGCTATCATAACACTGTCAACACGGACTATGATGACTTCGTGAAAGCCTTTGAGGCCAAAGTGGATACTTGGCTCAGTAATGGTTATATAGGGAATAAACATCAGTTAAAGGTTAAATCTTGGAAAAGAAAGTGTGCAGGGCTGAACAATGAACAAAAGCAGACGTTTAAGAAACTCTTTCCTGGACTAAGTAGAACTCCTGCTAATGCGAAGTTCAGTGCTAACGAATGGATATTGGACACACAGACTCGTGCGTTTCTAGAGTATCTAAAGACAACCGTTAAGATTGACGATTTCGCCAATATGAGCTTGACAGAATTGAAATCAGTCGACGACACTATCAAAGGAGATAGGCGATTTGCGGATTTTGCAAACAAAGGCTCTGCATTGTACAAGAATGTCTATCGTGCTTTCGTGGAAACTGGCTATGAAAAGAATATCAAGAAGGACAAGTTCATTGAAGCCGTTGGAATCAAAGTATGTCCATACTGCAACAGAACCTTTATCCAGAATGTCGCAGTTGGGAAGAAGTCTGTGGTAAAAGGTGAGCTTGATCACTTCCTCAGCAAAGAAGATTACCCATATTTTGCTATCTGCAAGTACAATCTCATACCATCATGCCCTTTTTGTAATCATGGAAAGAGTAATCGAAACATGCCAAACTTACGGAGCCCTTATGATTTGGCAGATGCAGAAGGTATTAAGTTTAAGATGACCATCACGGGACATGATTTCCCTAATATGGAAGAGTGTGCCAAGGCTATTACCATATTGGTTGAAGACAATGGTGCTAGCCACAGTATGCAAGACAATATCGACCAGTTCCATTTGAAGGAATTGTATCAAACACATACCGATTATGCTGCAGAAATATACTATATGGGTAAACTGAAGTATAACTCCAAATATCTCAATAGTACAAGAAAACGTCTGAGAAAGTTGCAGATGGGAATAACAAAAGACGAACTGGATCGACTGTTCCTTGGATTTTACACTAATCCACAGGAGTTTGGGAACCGCCCATTGTCAAAGTTCAGATACGATTTGGCTGTTGATGAAGGTGTAATATAAGATTTTATTAGAGTTATGGATTCTGAGTCATTAGATAAAATAGATAAGCTGTGGGATTCAGCTGAGAGAATGGGCTTTATAGGCCATTTTCTTAGCATTTGGCTTTTCTTGTTTCATCCACGTTCGTTTTGGGATAAGTACAAGAAGCTTACAGCAAAGGACAAGAGCTACCAGTTTATAGCATTTGCTGCTGTATATGCAGCGACTATATGGCTGACATCCTATGATAGTCCATCAGTTGGAGAACTGATAAAGAGGATTGTGGTCCTGATAGTGATGTTATCCTATTATATAGGTGTTGTCTTTCTTGCGAACTTTATTGTCAATAGGAAGGTGAAACTTTTCCGTTTTGCCGCTGTAAACAGCTGTTACACTTCTTTTCTATATGGTATACCCCAATTGTTTGCGATTAAGATTTACTATGAAAAAGAGATTCCATTGTTCTTAGCTCTGGCTGTTATCCTACCATTCATAGTGGAATTGATAATTATAGTTTCGTCTGCATATGTGTGGCAGCGAGGAAGATGGAAAGTCTTAAAGGCTGTTGTTCTTTCAATTGTATTCTTGAATGTCGCTGATGTAGCTTGTATGTTGGCAGGTTGGGACAAATCTGATTCATTCAAAGAAAATTTGATGATAAAGGAGCGGGATGATTTTATTAGACCCATAACAACAATCTATGATATGCCAAGATATTACTTCTTTGGGGAGAATGACAGTATAGAAGGATATGTTGTAACGACCTATGCTGGAATGGGGTATAGTAGGTTTGAGGAAGCAGATAACTATAATAAGAGCTTAAAGGAAGAGATAGACTCTTTGAAAGCTGTTGCAGCCAGATGTCGGTTCGAGATAAATAAAGACTTTTTCAATGACATGTTTCGTGTAAAGAAAGAGGTGCTGGCACTAAACGAGAGGAGAGTATTTAAGAACTCGCCATTTTTGAATCATGCTGATATAGGGCGAGAAGAGCAACAGTTTAATGGTAAAACTTTACAATCGTATGATAAAGATGTCTGTGATGCGTTTTGGACTGTTCGTTCTAAAGATGGTGATATGTTAGAAAAGCACAAAGAAGCCTTCTCTTGCAATAAGATAGGTTATCTTTGGCATCCCTGTCAATTGGTGTACGACATGAACAAGTACTGTATGCCGTATATATTATCGAAGTATTTTGGCTATAAAAAGAATTAGGAATAAAGAATAATACTATGTCTGAAAGAAAGAGAATTTATCTGTGTCTCGCTCACATGAGCGAAGACGGAATGGAACAGAGGTACGTGAAAGAAGCATTCGATTCGAACTGGGTAGTACCCCTTGGCCCGAATGTGAATGGGTTCGAAGCAGACCTCGAAAAGTTTGTGAACACGAATCCCACGAATGACACGAATCTTTCAAAGAGAGTTGTGGCGCTTTCGAGCGGTACAGCGGCAGTGCACCTGGGATTATTGAACTGTGGTGTTGGTCCTGGTGACGAAGTAATTGTGCAGAGCTTTACGTTCTGTGCGTCAACACATCCTGTGACTTACCTTGGAGCTACGCCGGTGTTGGTGGACTCTGAGCCGGACACTTGGAACATTGACCCGGAACTGTTGGAAGAGGCTATTAAAGACCGTATTGCTAAGACGGGAAAGAAGCCTGCGGCCATTGTGCCAGTGGCTTTGTATGGTATGCCATACAAGGCAGATCGCATTATGGAGATTGCCAATAAATACGGTATTCCTGTAGTAGAGGATGCTGCTGAGGGCTTTGGCTCGAAGTATAAAGGTCAGGTGCTAGGTACGTTTGGTAAGTATGGCGTTCTCTCCTTCAATGGTAATAAGATGATTACAACCTCTGGTGGTGGTGCTTTGATTACCGCCAACGAGGATGAGTGGCGTGAGATTATGATGTATGCCACTCAGTATCGTGAAAGCTATCCGTACTACCAGCACGAGAAGATTGGTTATAACTACCGTATGAGCAATATCTGTGCCGGTATTGGTCGTGGACAGATGACAGTGGTTGACCAGCACCTGAAGCACCATAAACACGTCCAAGCTCTCTATGAGGAACTTTTGAAGGACGTGCCAGGTGTTCATGTGCATAGTCAACCAGATGTAAGATGGAAGATGGCTGATGGAAGAGAAGTTCCTGTGTATGACTCGAACTATTGGCTGTGTACCATCACCATTGATGAGAATGTAAAGGTGAAAGGTCAGGAGGATGCCTATAAGACCATCGTGACAGGTGCAGTTGGTGGCGCAGCAGGTGTTATCCATGCAGCAGAGTCTGCTCATACCGACTGTGAACCCAATGCTAACGTAGAAGCCATGCGTGTAGCTCTCGACAAAGCGCAGATAGAAGCACGACCTGTGTGGAAACCCATGCATAAACAGCCTTGCTATAAGGATGCTTCTGCATATGTGAATGGCGTGAGCGAAGCAATATTCAAAGTGGGAATGTGCTTGCCTGCAGGGCCGTACGTCAGCGATGATGATGTGAAATACATCGTTGACACTATTAAAGAAAATATCATTGGATGAAGTTTTTGAAAGTTATTTGGCAATTCTGCTCATACTTGTTTGTACCTCAATGGGGTAAAAAAAAGGAATAATACAATGGATAAGTATCAATATCATATATTCAGCCCATATAGGGTCTGCCCATTGGGGGCACATGTGGATCATCAGCATGGACTGGTGACGGGATTTGCGATTGACAAGGGTGTTGACCTGTGGTTTAACATCCGTGAGGATAATGTCGTCAAGTTGTCTTCCAAGACATTCGAGGGGGATGTGGAGTTTCATGTGAACACGCCTTCGCAGGTCAAGGAACGCCACTGGGGGGATTATGCCCGTGGGGCTAAGTATGCTCTTCGGAAGCGTTTCGAACTGAGTCACGGTATAGAGGGCGTGATTCAAGGGTCATTACCTGTGGGTGGTCTGTCGTCATCAGCAGCGGTGCTGATTGCGTATGTGATGGCGTTTGCTAAGGCGAATGAAATTTCGTTGCAGCCATTCGAGGTGGTGAAGATAGCGTCGGAGGCAGAACGTGAGTATATCGGACTGAATAATGGTCTGCTTGATCAGGCATGTATTGCATTAGGCAAGAAGGATGGACTTTTATTCCTCGACTGTGATTCGAATGATTGGCGTATCATTAAGCGCAATGCTGATATGCCTGAGTTTGAGATTGGCATCTTCTTCTCTGGACTGACTCGTTCGCTGGTGAACTCGGATTATAACCTCCGTGTGTATGAGTGTAAAACAGCTGCATGGAATATGCTTGCCTATACGGACCAGCCACTGAAGACGTTTGATAAGACATTCCTTCGCGATATTCCCAAGGCAACGTTTGAGAAGACGCGCATTGCCATGCCGGCGAGGTTTGCACGGCGTGCAGAGCACTTCTACTCGGAGTACCGTCGTGTGCGTCAGGGTGTGACAGCTTGGGAAACGGGGAACCTGAAGCTTTTCGGAAAGTTGAGCTTTGACTCTTGCGAGAGTAGCATCCACAACTATGAGTGTGGAAGTCCTGAGTTGATTGCTATCTATGAGATTATGCGGCAGTTGCCGGGTGTCTATGGTGGTCGCTTCTCGGGTGCTGGATTCAAAGGTGCCTGCATAGCACTTGTAGATCCTGCATATAAGGAGGAGATTCAGAAGGTACTCACAGAGAAGTATCTGGAGCAGTTCCCAGAGTATGAAAAGACGTTCCAAGTGTTCTGGGTGAAACCTGATGACGGGGCACGCTTCGTATGAACTTCTTTTCGAAAAGAAGCAAAAGGATTCATTCATTTCTTTTCAAAAAGAAACGAACCAAAGAAAATTCTATTTTCCCCAAACCCCTTTCTACATATAAAAGGGCTTAACTGAAAATCGCAGAAACCGTCGATTTTCAGAGTTTAGGTAAAGTTTACAAAGCTTTCGCCCTAACGGGTAAACTTTTATTATTTTACGCAATAGAATTGCGATTGTTGATATGAAGAATATAGTAATAGCTGCTGGGTATGCTACCAGACTTGGGGAACTGACCAAGAATTTCCCCAAACCCTTGCTTAAAATTGGGAACAGCACGATACTTGGTCGTATGTTAGATGACATCGATAAGATAGACGATGTGGATGAACACATCATTATCACAAACCATAAGTTTGCTAGTATCTTCGAAGACTGGAAGAAGGATTTGCATTATAGCAAGCCTATTACCATTGTAGATGATGGTACTGAAACTAACGAAACTCGCCTAGGAGCTGTATGCGATTTGCTGTATGCAATGGATAAGCTCCACATCGATGATGACTTGCTGGTAGTGGCAGCGGATAATCTGCTGTTCTTCTCATTCCAGGAGTTTGTGGACTTCGCCAAGGAGAAACAGACGAGTTGCATCATGTGTCATGAGCAGCCATCGATAGAGAAACTGCAGCGTACTGGTGTGGTGGAACTGGATGCCAATAATAAGGTTTCGGGTATGGAAGAGAAGCCACAGGTGCCGAAGAGTCACTGGGCTGTACCACCATTCTATATCTATCTGAGGAAGGATCTTGACCTTGTTCGCCACTCGGTCGAGAATGGCTGTGGCAAGGATGCACCAGGTAATTTGGCGCATTATATGGTGGAGAATACCACTATGCATGCCTGGCCAATGAGTGCCGGACGTTTCGACATAGGGTCATTAGACACCTATTACGAAGCTGTCAAGCGCTTCGGGTAGATTCATTCATTTTCTCGCTCACTCCGAGAAAACGAATCAAAAGAGGGGTGTTACCCCCAAGGCCCCCTTCAAAGGGGGATGCAATTGACTACGGGCGGAGACCGCCCTACGTCATGGTTTTGGTATAAATCACAAAGCTTTCGCCCTTACGGGTGATTTATTAGTTTTTTAATATTATGCAAAAGATTGATTTGAATAATAAGACCATATTGGTTACGGGAGCTGCCGGTTTCATCGGCTCGAATCTGGTAAAGCGTCTTTTCCAAGACGTTAAGGACGCTACCATCATCGGTATCGACAATATGAATGACTACTATGATGTGGCACTGAAGGAATACCGTCTGAACGAGCTGAACACCACAGTTCCAGAAGGTATTACTTGGAAGTTTGTCAAAGGTGATATTGCGGATAAGGGGACGATTGACAACATCTTTGAGGAGTATAAGCCGCAGATTGTTGTGAATCTGGCGGCGCAGGCAGGGGTGCGGTATTCGATTACGAATCCTGATGCGTATATCATGAGCAATATGATAGGTTTCTATAATATCTTGGAGGCTTGTAGGCATCATCCTGTGGAACATCTGGTGTACGCCTCGTCATCCAGCGTGTATGGTGGCAATAAGAAGGTGCCATTTAGCACGGATGACCGCGTGGATAATCCTGTGTCGTTGTATGCAGCAACCAAGAAGAGCAATGAGCTGTTTGCCCACTGTTATTCGAAGTTGTACGACATCCCCACAACAGGCCTTCGCTTCTTTACAGTATATGGTCCTGCTGGTCGTCCTGATATGGCTTACTTTGGCTTCACCAATAAGTTGCTGAAGGGTGAGACCATTCAGATATTCAACTACGGCAACTGCCGTCGTGACTTCACGTATGTCGATGACATCGTAGAGGGTGTGTATCGTGTGATGCAAGGTGCACCAGAGCGTAAGAAGGGTGAAGATGGTCTACCCATTCCTCCCTATGCAGTATATAACATCGGTGGTGGTCAGCCAGAGAACCTGCTGGATTTCGTGAATATTCTGCAAGAGGAGTTGGTTCGTGCCGGTGTCCTTCCTGCAGACTTCGACTTCGAGGCCCACAAAAAGCTCGTCCCCATGCAACCAGGTGATGTGCCCACCACCTATGCTGATGCCACAGCTCTTGAACGAGATTTCGGGTTTACACCAAAGATAACGTTGAGAGAGGGATTGAGGAAGTTTGCAGAGTGGTACAAGGCGTACTATGGCCACAAATGATGGTAACCGAACGAATTTAGCAAGTAGCAAGATACAGACAAGTCGGTCATTGATCTATTGGTTTGAGAGCAACTTCCAATAGTGATATGGCCGCTTGTCGGTTTTAATAACAAGAGTAAAAATGGCGAGTATAAATTACACAGAAGAGGGATATTTGGAACCTGGACTTCATTCGATAACAGCAAATGAGTTTATAGATGCCTTTTGCAAAAATGGCAACAGGGCAGGATATGAACATGCTGTGACGAATATATTTGACTTTGCAAAGGGTAACGGTGCAACGAGGCTGATAATTGGCGGTTCTTTCATTACACAGGCTGAGGATCCAAACGACTTGGATTGTATGATTGTATTTGCGGATGAACGTCATATACCTACCTTTGTGGACTGTGCTCAAATGGAGAATCTAGAATATGATATACTCTATTCGTCTGAACAAATGCGCAATACTGTGGATACTTACATAAAACTGATGTCAACGGATATTCAAGGATTCCCCGACAAAGGGGTTGTTGAAGTAAGGCTTCATGATAAAGTTCAGCCTTGGAAGATTGTATATGAGCCAAATTCTGAGGAGATGGAGATTATTAGTAGGGTTTATTGTGAAAGAAATATCATAGAACGAAATAAAAGACGTGGATTGTTGGTTGTAATTCACGGGCTAATGACAAATGCAAGATGGTTGTCAAACCTTACGCCTGCAGCAAATAGTCAAGGATGGATAGTAGCTCCTTTTATTTATGACAACCCGCCAATACTTCTTTTTGATAAAGAGGGACGGCGGAAAGTAATAGAGCATTTCCGGGAGTGGATTTATGCTCTGAAAAAGAAGTATGAACCTTTGACAATGTCAGTGCTGTGCCACTCTTTTGGTACTTACATAATTACAAAATACATCGAGGGATTTGTGTCTGCAAAAGGATTTTTGCCAATACAGATTGATTCCCTGATATTAACAGGTAGTATCATCAACCCTGATTACGACTGGAATAGCCATATTCCGCTGCGAGTTGGAAGGGTGATGAATATAGTTGCAGGTGGTGATGATGCAGTGAAATATATGCCCAAAGCTGATTGGAAGAAGATTATCGGAATGGATCCTTTGTTTGGGCAGGGTGCGATAGAAGGTGTTAGAAATGAAAGCGACAAGGTTGAAAACCGAAAAATGGAAATTCTAACGCATACCAATATTTTCAAGGATGATGTGATAGAGCAATTCTTCCTGCCTTACATGAACGCCAACAATGGTATTGCGCATAGGGAGGCCATGCAGGAAATTGTGAATAGAACGGGAAACACGGCTAATAGTTTGTAATGAAAGAAGAATATTCAAAATGTTTGGAACAGAATCTTTCTGTGATGCAAACCATTTCTGGATTGACATCACTGTCTGCGAGAATCAATGATATGTGTGGAAGGACACGCTTGTCGGAATACAGTGCTATTCAAGCCGTATTGAAAGGAAGTGCGATATGGGATGTTGCTAAACCGAAATGTAGTGCTGGGGCCAGGCCCCAAAGTAAAGTTTTGATAAAAAATCGGGAAATATTTGGAAAGTATTTGTTTTTTCGTAAGCATTCGTTGAAATACACGTTGTAACAGTTGTAGTTTCGTTCTTCGACTAGCGAAGCGGCAAAGCCGAGCGGTACCTTTGCAGTCGCAATAGTGCGCATAACTACAACTGTTATTGTATCATGACAAAAGAAGAGTTTAAAGATTTACAATTGGATATGCAACAGAGTGGCATGTCAGTTACAAAGTATCTACAACAT
>Ga0247608_10000913_pt1 | contig 43843 bp, 57 predicted proteins | sample 176DNAGHGlowgp2_FD_193490 | JGI IMG/M metagenome (GOLD analysis project Ga0247608, IMG submission 193490) | Sheep rumen microbial communities from Palmerston North, Manawatu-Wanganui, New Zealand - 1766 DNA GHGlow gp2 | ecosystem: Host-associated > Mammals > Digestive system > Stomach > Rumen ...
GCAGTAATATTGCCCATACCTGTAGTGTTCATTGGAGTAGTATAGATAGGACCAACACCTGGATAAGTTGTAGCGTTAGTAACTACTTGACCACCATTAATTCCAAGTTGAGATTCGTGAATTTCATGAATAGCTGCGTACTGAGACACCCAGTTTAATTTTTCCTGGTCTGTAACATTGAAGTTTTCTTTCAACATCTTCTCCCATGTCTGTACACCATTTTGTTCATTAAACATATTATTTAAGTTGAAATTTATTTGTTATTCTCTTTTGAGATAATTAATTTTATTTAAAAATAAATATTTTCTTTCCTAATAGAAAATTTATATAAATTAATAGTTATTAGCAATTTCTACGAAGAGCTTTCATCTTTGCAACAATTGAATTCTGATAAGCTTCCATAGGATTTACTTTCTGTTCAGTTACATAAACAGGATTTTGTTGATTGAAATCAACGTTAGCCCAGAACTTCTCAATTTGACCTTCTTTCATGAAGTCATACATACGAGAACTTCTAATAATTTCTTGTTGACGAGCTTCTGTAAGAAGTTCCCAAGAAGGACGATATTCAGCAGGCATGTTTTCTACAACATAAACTCCCTTATATTTATTGTTCTTTCCTTCTTCTTCAACAATTTTATTAACTGATGAATTATCGTCATTTGCAATTGATTCAAGTAAACCATCAATTTCTTCTAAACGACCAGCCTTTTGAGATTCCATAAATGCAGAAACATTCTCATTTACTTTAGATTCAATAGCTTGTGATTGTTCAGGAGCAAATTCTTCAGTAATCCATCCTTCTACTACTGGAGCAAATTCTTCAGTAATCCATCCTTGAATTTCAGGTGAGAATTCTTCAACTAACCAATTCTGAACTTCTGGTGAGAATTCTTCAACTACCCAGTTCTGAACTTCTGGAGCAAATTCTTCAACTACCCAGTTCTGAACTTCTGGAGCAAATTCTTCAACTACCCATTGTTGTACCATTGGAGCAAATTCTTCATTAACCCACTTCTGAACTTCAGGATTATATTCTTCATTAATCCAATTTTCTACGCCTGTAGCAATTGTTTCCATTGATTCATTAACTTTTGCATCAATCTTTTCATCAATACTTTCGTTAATTTCATTAGATACTTCTTGCTTGAATTCTGGAGCAAATTCTTCTTTTACCCATTGTTCAATAGTTTCGTAATTAACTGGCTTAATTGATTCTTTAGTCTCTTCATAACTTTCTTTTGCAACGTGCAATTCAGCTTGTAGAGATTCTACTTTTTTAGTAAGCTCTTCAACAGCTTCTCTAAGTTTTTCCATATCGGTATTATCATTGCCATTATTTTTGTTATCTTCTTTATCCTTATCCTTATCTTTAGAGTCTTCTTTATCCTTGTCATCTTCCTTAGGTTCTTCATTTGGTTTGTCACCTTCCTTAGGTTCTTCTTTAGGTTCTTTATCTTTATTCTTGTCCTTATCATCGTCATCAGATAAAAGATCATCAGAACCTTCTACAATAACCCAAGTTTCATTGTTACCTTCTTCTAAACCTTCATTAAGACATTCAAGTTTTTGATTCTCTTTAAGAGTAAGTTTGGCTTGACTAAAACCTGGAGTGCCGACCAAATCGTAAGTCTTAATAGTAGATAACGTTACACGACCTTCATTAGTGATAGTACCTGCACCTCTTGAAGATATATACAATGGAAGACCACCTTCTACAATTGCTTGAGCAATCTTTCCACTTGGAGTATTCAAAAGTAAGATATCACCAGTGATGGTTCCATCTTCATTCATTTGAATAGATTCAATCTTATGAGATACATTTTGTAAATTAATATTCATTGAGTTTGGATGTTCCAATTCACCAGGACAACCTGATTCTTTGATAACTTTCTGTAAAGACTCAACCATCTGCTTATAATTTTCTTTATCATAAACACGATTATTTTGATTCTTTATACCACAAACACCGAATACACCATGAAGACGCATACCGTTGCTACCTTTACTTTCAACGATTTCAAGATCTGAAACTTTACCAAGAGTTTCGTAAATCAAGCAACGTTTATCTGTCATATTATTGGTTTACAATATTTTTGTTATATGATTCAAATCAATTAAAAATAATATAACTTATGTATAATCATTTAAATAAAAATAATATAATATTTTTATAAAAGACAAATTAAGTTATATATTTTAATAAAAATAAAAATTTTAAATAGTTTTGATTAAATAAATAAAAGCTCAGTAATATAAATTACCGAGCTTTCTAATATTTAGTTTAATTATTCACCTGAATTTTCATTAGGATCAACCCATATTCCATTTGAATCAACATTCATTACTTTACCGAATATATTGAATGATTCATTATTTCCTGAATTAACAATATCGATATAATCAATGCTATTAGAATTTTGAACAATTACATTGTTAGGAGACAAATGTGTAGCACCATGTAATGTGACATTTTTTGGTATACCTAATTTCAAGTTTTCAATAATTGTATTTTCTGGAAGTATTGCATTAATAGTTGTTCCTCTCATATCTAATGATTTAAGCTTAAGATTATCTGAGAAATCTAAATCATATTCAAGAGAACTACAATTTACTAATGATACAGATTCCAAATTAGTCATATTATTGAAATACATTTGATTCTTGTTTTCACCAACAATAGCATCCCAGTTATTAGTAAGTGCTAAACCATCAAATATTAAATGTTTAACATTAATTAAATAACGTAATATTGATTGGTTAGAATATGATGTCTTAAGATTACTAATATGTACAGCTTGTCCTGTTGATGTATCAGTAAATTCTTGAGAAAAATCAATTGTATCACCCATATCCAATAAATGGTATCTATAAACTTGTGAAGGTAATGATACTCCATTTACTGCTGTATATATATTATTCATAAGAATATAGAGAACACCTGAACCAGATTGCATTATAATATCACTATCTGCCATTACAATAACTTTCTTAGATACAGTTAACTGATAGTTTGACATATATCTAATATTTGCAGTTAATGTATAATAATACATATCTAATGTATTAGGAGATGATGTTGCCTTAAGTGTCATACCATAAGGAGAATCTAATGGGTTAGATGCAGTACCACCTACGTTATATGCTTTTGCCAAATATGAATCAGCTTCTGCTAACATCTTACTAGACATATCGTGTGCTTGATATGCTTTATAAGATTCATTATTAATCAATGTAACATTATCATAGTCTCTCTTTAAAGTCCAGTTAACATCATATATAGTTGCAGTGAAAGACTTATTAGGAGTTACAAAGAATTCAGAAGATGAATTAGAACCACCAAATATGAATCCTTCTCCTGTCTTATATACATAAGGGCCTGTACTATTGATATCCATACTATAACTATCAGGATATGTTGCACCTATGATATTTACAGCTAACCATCTTTGAACACCATTGATATCAACACCTACATTAACTTTATAGTTTCCATAGTTACTTTCAGATGCAGTAAGATATGTTCTACCATCAGCACCTTTTGATAATGAACAAGATTTATATACTGAACCTGGATCTTCAGAACCATCAATAGATTTTATGAACCAGTTATAGTCAGTATCTGTGACTTCTTGTAATTGGAACTTTGTAGCTGAAAGTAATGCAACACCACCAGCACCAGGATTCTTAGCATTATCTGGAACTTCCTTAAGATAGAATTCTAAATTATCATTATTAATATATGCATCACCAGATAAGTTGATTTCTACATAGTCTCTTTCTTGGTCAATGATAAGACCTGAACCTGAACGTTCAAATGCAGATTCACCGAACATTACCTTTAATTTAGAAAGTTGAACAGGACCTAAGTTACCAGTTGTCAATACAACATAGCCTTTATATGTTGTTCCACCATTATAGTTTACACCATGATTTAACTTAGATAACAATTCAAGTTCTTCATAAGATAATGAATAATTATTTCCACATGTAGCTGAACTCCAGTTGATGTCTTGTAATATCAATGTCTTACTACCTAATGCTTCATCAATTAATGTTTGTAATTCTTCTTCAGTCTTACCTGCATTACTTGGATTTTGTCTTATTTCATAGATGATACCATTAATCCAGTTGAATATGAAGTCTTTAGCATTAGCAGAGTTTGCTGTACTACCAGTAAATGTTATGCTATTGATAGATGTAGGAACATAATAATCATAGTTTCCATATATATTATAACGTTCATAATGCATCTTATTAGTTCCAGTATTTAATGAGCCATTCCAGAACGATATGTTATTCCAAGATGTGTTATTCATTTCAATATTTGTCATGATTGAAACAGAATTTGGATTATCATATTGGTCTTTTGTTCCATCAAGGTTAGTTGCTGGTAATTCAAGATTATCAAATGTATTACCTGATTTAGAACTTAAGAAATAACTCATGTTTGCACCCATAGCATAGATGTTAGTTATCTGTGTACGACCAGTCTTTTCATTACCACCACGTAATAATGAGTTAGCTGTTATTGATGGGTTAGCACCACGTTTACCTAATTGACCACGAATATTGATAGTATGTAAGTTTTCAAGGTTGTCATTTGTTGGACTAACTTGAAGACGTAAGTTATATGTAGTGTTTACATCACCAATAAAGTGGTAATTATCATCATAATTTGTATCTTTTGTTATCTTATTACCAACATTGATATTCTTAATAGATGCACCGTTTACGGCAGAATAAGCACCTTTGATATCAAGAAGGTCAATACGAGAAGCAAGACAACTTATATCTAAATCTTCAATATATGTTGCACCCAAGATCTTTGTAGGTACCTTATTTGAGAATGATAATGTTGAGATATCGAATGTTGCAGGATTTGAACGAGAACATTCTTTAGCAACAACCATCTTTTCTGTACTATCTCCTGATGTATCTCCTTCTGGGTTGACTTCAATATCTGTTGCAACTTCACCATCATTCTGTGTTAATGTTAAGAATGTTGGGTTAGAAGGTGTTACTGTTATGATATCTGTACCAGCTGTTGTCTGTGTATGACCAGCTGCAATATATACGAAGTGAGATTTGAAATCACCACAAGTCCATTTTGCATCATAATAGTCCATTGATGTAGATAACCACCAGTGTCTATGATTAACACGTGAACCTTGTAACCAGTCAAGATATGAGTGTTCTGAACCACCATTGTCAATATATTTATAGTGACCAGATTCATTATATATTATTTCACACCACTTAGCTGTATATTCATTATCAAACATATTAGACAAGTTATTGTAGTTGAATCCTGCCTTTGATAATGCTTCAGCAACAGTAGGAACTATATCATTCATAAAATGAGGCCAAGCTTCTAATGCATCCCATAACCAGTTAGATGTTTTCATTGCACCAGTATTAGGATCTGCAGATCTACCAGATATAGCCCATTCTACAGCACTTAATTTAGTATTACGATCAATAGGAGGATCAAATGCAATACCACCAGTGTTCTTGTTACCTAAAGCAATATCCATATCCCAAGGCTCATAGTGGAAGTGTACACCATCATATGTCTTAATTTGAACGTTACGTTCACCAGAGTCCACAAGTCCACATCTTAACATTGTAATATAATATGCAGCCATCTTATAAAGATCTAAGTGTGAATTAGCTTCATTTCTGAACTTAGTATGATCATTATATGTACTTACTAACCATCTAAACCAATCAACGAATGGTTTAGCAGTTTTCTTAAACTTAGAGTTAGGACCCCACTTATCTGTACCTTTTTCAGGTTTTCCTGCAACATCTTCAGGGTCAGGATATATCATTTCAAAGTCCTGTTCCCAACGATATATATCACCAGATGATTGTGGTATTCTAGCTTCAAAGTCTACATTATTTTCATCATGATCATTCATATAAGATGTGAAATAAGTATTAATATTAAGTACTTCAATTCTTAATACATTTTCATTATCCCATACTTTATAATCATCTGTATCATTATCTTTGTTTTCAGTCTTCAAACAGAATGGATCTTTAGGATCTGCATTATAGATAGATCTTTCACCATAAGTGAAGTCTGACTTCTTATCATCCATGAATACATATTGTCCAAGGAATGTTACAGTATTTGTACCTGATGTATTCTTATAGAATACTACACAAGGGAATGAATCTGGAGCATTTCTTATCTGATATGGGAATTGATATGAAATACCTGATGAAGGATTTTTAGTTGTATCATCCCAGTTTTTTCCTTCTGCATTCTTACCCATGACTGTGCCATCATCCATAGTGACTATCTGGTTAGTTGAGAACAACTGTGGTTCTGTTCTTAACTTAAATTGTCCATCAATACTAGCATTATACCAGCTATCATTGATTAATCTAAGAATACTACCATTATGTACACCTGAAGAGTCAGCATAGTTGGCCTGTAAAATGAACTTATTTGCAGGAACACTACCATCCTTCATTATATAACGGTTCTTACCTAATCCAAGATGTGATTGTCCTTCACAAGTAAACTTAGGAAGTTTTTCACTATTTGTAGATTTATTAAGCCAGAACTTCATTGATGTAATAGGATAGTTCAATGTTGACTGACCATGTTTTCTAATTCTACATCCTTCAACTTTAAAGTTCTTTGTTGTATCAAATGGACAGAATCTTTCAATTGTTACATCTATTTCAGATTCTTCTTTACCAGTTTCACCTTTCAAAATATCTGTAAGATCACCAGTAATAAGAATAGTATCGAGTTTACGACAACATAATGCATAGTCAATTTGCTGTGATTGTGAATCAACAACTGCATTGTTATTGATTAACTTTAATTTATTTTCACTATCATAAATAAAGTTGTTATACATATTTGAATATGTTAAGTCACGTAAGTATGTACGGATATTATAGAACTTAATACCTGATGCAGACTTACCAATTATGATCTTACCATTATTGATAGCGCCAAAATTATAACCCTTTGCTTCAGCACCACGTTCAAGAATACCATCAGTAACTATATATACTAATTCTGAATCTGTAGTACCTTTTGTTGAGTTGATAATAAATGCAATCTTAACACGTTCATTTGCTTTATAGTTTGTATGAATACGTTCAATACCTGAGCTATCGAATAATGATGCTCGGTTTGCAGATATCTTAATACAAGCACTATTAGGATCACCTATAGTAATCAATACATCAGAAGGATCATTGATCTTTTCAGATTCAAATTCAACTTCAATTGTACGTCCATTTGAAGGAGTTCCTTTTAATGGATTATATGTTATTTCACACCACGAATCAACACCTGAAGTTCTAAATGAATTTTCAAACCAACCTGAATTGTCATTCCATTTGATATTGTGGAATGTTATATCAATATCATCATTATTTGCTATTGAAAGTTCAGGTGTCCAAACATCTTTTGTCTTACTTGAATTAGAACGTCCATAAGCAGATAACTTGAAATCATATCCTGATGTTTCAACAATGTTCAATGAAGATTTTTCAATGTAAATTGGTACTGAACATAATTGACGAAGTACACCATCTTGAGATGTATATTCACCAACTATCTTAATAGAAGATGTATGTGGTGAAAATTCTGATTCCTTTGAATATGTTGCAGGAATAAATGTTAATGCATCAGGTTCTTTTCCTTTTGAAGCTTCGATAGATGCTAAGTCTGTAGCTTCATTATTTTCATAAAGTTTCCAGTTAACCTGAACAGTATTTTCTGAAGCCAACATGTCAGTATAGTATGCCCATTTCAATTCAACAGGCATATACTGTGTTGCAGTCAAATATAATCCTTCAGGAGATACTGGGAATATCTTTGTACCTGCAGCAAAATTAAAGAAGTTATTAATGAAATAGTTCTTAATACCGGCTTCAGTTGAATTCATTTCAAATGTATAGTAAAGAATATTACTATCAAAGTTCATCAAGTTATATGATGTACGAACACATAACTGTAATGTATGAGAAACACGTCCATCACTTGATGTATCATTCATAGGAGGTATAGTACTAGCTGCTAAGTCATCAGTCAATAATTGTACAACACCACTAACTGAAGTAGAACCCAATTGGATATCTTGTTTATCAACTTGTACACCATCAAGAATTACATATAATGCTGATGCAGTATTAGCATTATTTCTTGTCAAATGCCAGTTGAAATTAATAGTTGCTCCTCTATCATGACCCTTGAAATATGCAAAGTCAGATTCAAGATTCAATACTAATTGAGTTATATAAATAGTATAGTTTCTAGATGCACCTGTAGAGTTTGCTAATAAATCAATTCTTATAGATGTCTGACCTAAATCTAAATAATCATAAAGATCAATTTCTACATGTTTACTAGATGAATCATAGTTTTGTGAGAATTTTGTAACTGCACCTGATGCTGTTGTTATTGTATATGTAGCAACAACAGTATCTTCATAGGTACCTTTATCATTCTCAACACTCCAGTCATATACTAATTTTGTTATTGTTTGGTCATGCATACCTGATACAAGATATCTGTTTCCTGTATCAAGATTTGTCTTAATTTCATAATCACTTGGACGTACGAAATTAAATAATTCCAAATCAGCAAATGTTTCAGGATCATCAAGCCATGCAGTATAAGCGGCTTCACTTGAGAATACACGATAAAGACCAGCAGATGCATCTGACACCATGAATATTGGTCTTTTCAAATGTGATTGCAAAAGTCTACGAATTGATCCACCAGAAACAGGTAAACTATTTGTTTTATTACGTCCAGTTATATCATCAAGACCATTAGCCCAGTCAATAAACTCAGTAATATTACCTTTATATGTTTCTATTTGTTTCTTTCCCATTTAATTTAAATATTTATTATTTTGTTATTTAATCTATCCAATTTACTTCATCAAGCCATGGATATTCATCATTCCATGCCATTGTATTATTGTTAAAACAAGATAAGTAACCAGAATCATCAGGCCATACCAATACTCCTTTATAATATATTTGGGATATTGATACACCTCTAAAATATACTGAAACAGTTTCTTTATTTTTAGCCTTAATCATTATTTAGATATAGGAGTTTTTTTATAAGGATAAGCAATATATTGTTCAACAGTAGGAGCAGGAATATTAGTCTGTGTTACTTGATCTAATACATATAATTCATTATAATATAAATTAGCAGAATTGTCAGCATTGATAGATATTGTTGCTCCTAATGTATTACATATGATTATACCATTAAGTTCTGCTGCAGTCAATATGAATGAACCTTTATCCATTGCTTTACCTTTTCTTGCAAATATATCTGCATAACCTGAACCTGGAGCAATTTTAGATGCTTGAACTCTAATCAACTGAGGTCCATATAATACACAGTTCTCTGTTGCTATAACTGCACCATCAAATGTTGTATAATCTGCAGAAGTAACATCAGTTATTAATGTTATTGAACCTTGTGGAGTACTAGCTGAAGGACCTATGATAATGTTATTTCCTTTTATAGCACGTTCACCACATTTATGTATCATCAATATTCCTTTTGAATCAGTAATGTTAACGTCTGTACCATCTAATCCATCACCAGATTTTGCATTAATATACAAATAAGAATCATTCTTAATTTCAACTTTAATGTTATGTTCTGACTTAACAGCATCTGCGTCTTGTCCATCTACCCATTCAGGACAGTTGTTTATAATTACATTGAAAGTATCTTTTACTGTTTGAATCTTAATATTAGATGATGTTGAATCATATGCTATTGAAGGTTCATTTATTAGATTCTGTCCAGATGTAACTTGATTAGTATATATGACTGCATCTGCTAAAAATATTGTTGCATCTGACAAACCATTAGGAATATTAATTGGTTTTGTTACATAACCTTCTATAGTTATGAATGGTTTTGTAGCAATATACATTCCTGTTGAATCACTTATCGGAGTTCCTGATAAAGAGAATTGTTTAGCAGCGTCAATTGTATCATATTCTTTAACAGTACATGTATCATATAATGATGTAATTGGTGTAATTGCTGTTGATTCATATGTTGTGTTTGTTTTTAATACTACAATATGTGGAGTTTCAACACTTATTACTGTACCAGTTACTTGTACACCATCTTCTTCACCACTTTTAGCATTAAATACTTTACCATTTAATTCATTTACATATATGTCACCAAAACTATATTTGATTGAACCACCTATACTTGTACCAAATGCATCATTAGCATTATCTATGTAATAAGTTCCTCCACATACCCACATCTTCTTACCATGAATAGCATCATGATTAACATCTGCATATATGTGGGAACCTAATAGTTTAACTTCAGTACCTCTAATACCATGCCCACCAGTATTATGCACAGCTAAATAACCAGCACCTTGGATAGTCAAATTATTCATAGAATATACTGCACCAGGTTGATCATCTGCAGGATCTAATTCCTCAGTACATACAACATAGTTTTTAGTATTCTTTTCAAGTGTTATAACTAAATCTTTATAACCTTTGTTTTCTACTGGTGTCAAATATCTTATACCGTAATTTTCAGGACTTAATACCTTAACACCTTTCAATCTTATTTCAGTATTTTCTAAATTAGTAGGATCATTGATATTTGAAGCATCAACTGTAATTGTACCAACAACTGAACCTTCTAATGTATATATTCGTCCAGGAACTAAAGTTACATTTGCATCTGTTACTAATGTTCCATTTACATATAAAGCTGTTGATATAGGATCTTCTTCTTCATCTCCAGATTCTCCTTCTTCATCAGTTATAAAATAAACTGTATTCTGGTCTTTTATACCTAATGCTTCATATTCTGCCTCAGTTAATATGACATGTTCAACATGACCAGAAATTTTAGCCTGACCATTTAATATTGCTTGAATCTGACGTTTAATTTCATTAATATCTGAAGCATTATTATCAACTCTATCATTAATTGAACCTTCACCAGTACCTCCAATATTTTGTTGTAATTCTTCGATAGCACTATCAATTTCATCCATTCGTTCTGCTATTGAACCTTCACCAGTACCTCCAATATTTTGTTGTAATTCTTCAATAGCACTATCAATTTCATCCATTCGTTCTGCTATTGAGCCTTCACCAGTACCACCAATATTTTGTTGTAATTCTTCAATAGCATTATCGATTTTATTCATTCGTTCTGATATTGAACCTTCACCAGTACCTCCAATATTTTGTTGTAATGATTCAATAGCTTCATTTATAGTATCAATTATTTCAAAAATTGATTCTTCGCTAGTACCGCCAATAGTTTCCTGAACTGATTCTAAAGCACCATGTAATTCTTCTATAGCTTCATTTATAGTATCAATTCTTTTAAAAATTGATTCTTCCCCAGTACCACCAATAGTTTCCTGAACTGATTCTAAATCACCATTTAATTTTTCAATATTTTGATTCATTTCACCAACTTTTGATAAAAGTTGGGCCGTACTTGAAATAGGTTCAGATAATCCTGTTACTGTTGCTTGACACCAGTCAATATCAATGGCATTAATTACTTGCTGTGGATTAACAATATTTCCATTTTCATCATATTTATATGGAGATTTTGTTAATTTTTGACCACCAGTATTAATTCCAGCTTTAACATTATTAAATGTCACACCATTTGATGTATAATTTGCCATTATTAAAATTCTAATAATATATTTTATAATCTAAACATTATATATAAAAATAAAATTATTACATAGAAACATTTTCTTCTATATGTTCTTTGATTTCATTTTCTTCACTCTCTTTATTCTTAAGTTTCATACCTGTCAATGAATTTGTAATTTCTTTAATGAAGTCACGTGAACCACGAACAACCATAGAACCATCTTCTGATGTTTCTTTTTCTTTTTCTTGGAATGTCTTATCACAATTATCTTGCATTTCTTTAAATATATTTTCAAGATTTGCTGTCAATGAATTTAATTGTGATTGCATCTGTAACATTGAATTTTGTAAGGAAGTTAATGAAGAATATAATGTACCTTTAGCCATATTGCCTGCAATAGACATAATCAAAGTATCTTGCGCCTTTTCATTAACTGATAACATTTTCAAAAGACGTCTGATATTATCAATTTCTTGTGTTATCTTTGAAGTAACATAAGGGTGATTATCAATATATCTTTGATCAAAATAATAAGCTGCCAATTTATTAATTATTAATGTGGCACGTTCTAAAGTCTTCTTATCTAATTCGTCCATATCAATAATTAACATAGGAGTCTGTAATGCTTCATCTGTATCTGCTAAATCTGGAGCATTACTTTTTATAAATAAATTTTCTAAAGCATCCCCCTTATCTTGAGGATCTTCTGTTCCAAATTTACCTTCGTAATTCATATTTTATATCATTTATCTTTATTTATTATAAATAAAAATAAAAAATATAAATTAACAACAAAAGGATACTAAATAATAGTATCCTTTCTTTATTATGTTACTTAATATTTTTAATTTCTTTTTCCACTATGAACATAACTATTAAATTCTTTTACAGCATTTTTATAATCATTTGAATTTAATAGTTCATCAAATTTATCTGAAGAATCATCTAAATCTATATTTAAATCATTCATTTCAATTTCTGCTTCTAAATTCATATAATCTAATGTTTCTTCAAATGCATCAATAGAAGCTTCAGCATTATTATATGTATTATCAACACCTTGTGGTATATTTATTATAACATTATCATCATGTTTAATAGATAATAAATCACATAATTTTGTAATATTAATATTACTTGCATTTTTATTACTATATAAATTATCAAATATATTAAATAAACAATCTATAATATCATTTTTATTAGATTCTAATATAAAACTTTTAATATCTTTCATAATTGTTTTTATGTATTTTTAATATCATTATATATAAAAATAAAAAAAAAAAGGTTACTTCAGTATAAACACATTATACTAAAATAACCCTTTTATAGTTAATGTTTAAACTATTTACTTAACTTCATCGAAGTTATCAGTTTTCTTATTTTTCTTTTTCTTATCCTCATTAATCTGTTGCTCTTCTGGTTCATTTAACTCCTTCTTATCGTCGGTTATTCCCAAAAGATTCTTGATAGGAGTCTTCATACCAGATGAAATCATATCAATAGCAGGAGTTACGTTAGCCATAAGATCCTTAATAAACTTACCACCAGTAGAAGAATCACCATATACCATAACATTACCAAGTGAGATCTTAGATAATGCTTCGGCCTGAGCACCAGCGATACCTTCAAGATGATCAACAGTCTTCCATTGTACAGCCAAATCTGGGCGTCCACCTGCAACCTCTACCATCTTCTCAAATGCCATAGCAGGTGCCAATTCCTTCTGCTGCAATGCTTCAGCTTCAGCCATAAGGCTTGCTTTCTTACCTTCAGCCTCAGCCATTAACTTATTCTTAATACCTTCAGCCTCAGCATTCAACTTAATACGAGTTGCTTCAGCTTCAGCCTCAGCTTCTCTCAACATACGAGCCTTGACTGCCTCAGCCTCAAGTTCTGCCTTACGTTTAATTGCCTCAGCTTCAATAACTGCCTTCTCCTTAGCCTTTTGAGCAGGTACAATCTCAGTAGCATTCAATTGCTCCTCTGCAGCAGCAGCCTGTGCCTTGTTAACTTCTAACTGTCTCTCCTGCTTGGTTTTTGCAACCGACATCTCTGCCTCAACCATAGCAGTTTCCTTTACCTTCTTAGCTTCAGCTTCAGCCTTACCAGCCTTAGCAGTAGCCTCAGCAACTTCAATCTTTGCAATCTGTTCTGCTACACCAGCTTTCTTATCGGCTTCTGCCTTACGCTTACGTTTCTCAGATTCATATTCTGCAGCCTTAGATTCCTTTTCCTGTACTGCCTTAATAGTTTCTGCTTCCTTCTCCTGATTAGCCTTAGCAACACGAATCAACTTCTGTGCTTCCTGTTCATTCTTGGTAGCTTCAGCATCTGCCTCATACTTAGCAATATTCTTCATCTGTTCTGCTTCAGAACCTGCCTTATTTGATTCTGCCTCTGCTTGCGCCTTAGCTACAGCTGAAATCTGACGGGCCTTAGCAGTTGCTTTCTTTGATTCTGCATCAGCCTGAGCTTCAGCAATATTAGCAGCCTTTTCAGCTTCCTGAGTTGCAATACCAGACTCACGTTCCTTAGCAGCCTCAGCAAGTTTAATTTCCTTATCTCTTTGAATCTCTGCAACTCGAACTTCCTGTTCCTGTTTTGTCTCATTAACAGTTACTTCCTGTTCCTTAGTTGCTGCAGCAACCTGAATTTCCTCTTCCTTCTTAGTGTTTGCGATCTTAACATTACCTTGCTTCCTCTGTTCAGCAATATCTGCCTCAGCGTTAGCCTGTGCCTTAGTAGCAGCCTTCTGACCTAAGTTCTTAATATAGTTAGCATCATCGGTAATTTCTGAAATGTTAATGTTAGTAACATCATAACCAACCTTAGCCAACTCCTGTTCAAGTGATCCACGAACCTTATTCAAGAACTTATCGCGTTCTGCATTAATTTCCTCAATAAGCATTGTTGCCATGATAGCACGAGTTTCACCAACAAGGATTTCAGATACCTGCTTATGAATTTCCTCAGGTTTAGCACTCAAGAAACGAGTAGCAGCATTCTGTTGAATTTCCTTATCCCTGCTAATAGCTGTAGTTAATACAACAGGCAAGTGCATAGGAATAGCCTGAGAATCAATACCGTCAACAGTTACCTTAATCTGAATAGGTGCCATTGACATCTTTTTGTAATCTTGAATGATAGGCCATACAAATGCACCACCACCCTGAATAATCTTAGATGGAACTACAATAGTCTTCTCCTTACCATCTTCAGCTTCAACCTTCATCTTTCCAGATTTACCGAACACAACCAAAAGTTCATCTGGTGCAGAACGACGATACCTAGAAAGAATCGCCCAAATGGTAATAACACCGAGCAATACAGCTCCACCAATCAAAATCAATGTAAATAATTGTTCACTCATTTGTTAAAAAAATTAAAATTAAACGTTTAAAATTATGTTAATACTCTCTTAATTCAATTATTAATATATAGGATATGAGTTCGAATATCTTTTATGATTAATTTGTTTTTTCTGTTCATTTTCCTGTTCTAATTTATTAATTTCATATCTTATATTATCACATAAATTATTAACTCCATTTTGAAGTTCCAATTTAGTCACAGGAATTTCTAATTCATTCCAAATATAATCAAATAATTCCCTTAACTTCATATAAATTAATTTATAATTTTCTATTAATATTTTTTAAATATTTTAATACTTTATAATCATATATCATTTTACATGCCGTTGATCCAACATATAAAATTAATGGTACAACAATAACTGTTCCTAATCCTTTAATTCCAAAAATATCTTTTACTTTCATTTATCTATACAAGAAATTAAAATTTTATCACCTTCTTTATTTAACTTTACTTCAGTACCAACTTCCAAATCATCTGAAGTATAAAAAGCATCCACATTTGTAGTTCCTGCAACTGTATGAGCTTCAACAGAATATTGTCCATTACCAAGATTCAAATAAATATTACCAGTACATCCGTTAATATTATCTTGAGGTAATGTTGGAGTGCAATTTGCTTTCATTGCAGCTTTATAACAAAAATACAAAATAATCATTAAAACTGCTCCGCATAAAATAGCAACAAAATAATCCAAAAAACCAAATGTTACATATCCATTATCTGTAGTTAAATTAATAGGATATAAATAAACTCTTCCACAAAGATAAGCACTAAATCCCATTAAGAAATGTAATACTCCTTTAAATGAAAATGCACTTGATGTATCACAATCTGAATCTCCATCAAAATCTACATCTAAATCAAAATCTCCAGCAAAGACTGAAATCAAAAGCTTAACAATAAATATGGCAAAAGTTGCCACAAATAAAATCAAATACCAACTCATTTATTTTAAATATTAATTATTTCATATTAATTAGATTTAATTATAAATAGATTATTAAAATTAATTATTCAATTAATGTTTAACAAGTTTAAGATCTGAATCTAACAAACATCTCACGTGTGAATATATCTGATATGAACTAAATTTAACACTATTTACATCTGTTAAATCTTCCTTTGCATAATTAACCCATTTAAGTAATCGTTTATATGCATCCTTAACAAAAAGATCATTTTTCAATGAAGACTTATATTTAAGAAGCTTTTCATCAGAATTAACAAAATTATATAAAGAAGACATACGAATAACCATATCGTCCACTCCAGTAAAATCCCATTTCAATTTATTATCAAATACATTATTATTAATGAATGCATTATAACAAATATCCCAAATTTCTGGAGTATATGAAATATGATCAATACGAAGTAAATCTATTACTATACGACCATCTTCTGTTTCTCGTCCAGCTTTCTTTAACGTCTTTTCATCAATGTTAAACTTATTACAAAGTTCATCTTTACGATCTTGCGATAAATTCTTAAACCATTGTTTATTTCTAAAATTTTCTGCCATCTTAATTAAGGGATTAGTTCAATATCATCAAAATGAAGATAAATGATTTCAAAATTATCTGGGTCACAAATATATTCATTATATATTATTGAATGATTTCTACGAAGCCAATCCAAGAAATTATAAGTTAATTTATAATTATCATCATAAATATCTCTTTGTGGATGATTTGTCTTAAAACGATATTCTGAATAATCAGAATCATAATATTTACCAGTCTTAATCTCTACTATATTCATATCTTAAATATCATATTCGTTTGCTACAGAATCACAAAACTTATCAATTTGATCACTTGTGAAATAATTCAAAAACTCAGTAAATACAGTTTCATCTCCAAGGATTTCTCTTAACTGCTCTAATTTTTCGTATGGTTGTTTCATATTCTAATCTTTTACTAAATGTATAAATGATAAATCACGTTCTCCATAAGGTTTATTACATTCATCAATGTACTTATTGATAATTTCCATTGTTGCAATAACTGTTGTACCACCTTTTACAAAAACACCTTTCCAAGAAGTATGTGTGAAATTAAAATCTTCATCAATAGTAAACTCTTCATCCACTAAATTCCACTTCTTGTTTTTCGCTGCTTTATATGCAGCTTGTAAAGCTTTACGACGGTCATCTTCCTCATCAAAAAATGAAACACAACCGGAGCTCTTACGATGAATTGATTTAACCTTATCAAGACCTAATTCTTTAGTAAGCCATTCTCCGCGACTCATTCCCTTTGGACATCCTTTAGCTTTACCAAAAGTAGCTTCAGTTACCTCATTGATTAACTCCTGATTTGATAAATCTTCTTTTGTATATTCCATATTTTTATTGTTTGATATTATAATATAGAATAAAATAAATAATATTCAAAAAGAGTACTAAATTAATTAGTACTCCTTTATATATTTAATTTAACATTATTTTAATCCATTACAATATCAAACTCAGAATCAGTATTGGGATATTTCTTACCAGTTACATGATACTTATCTGTGTAAGGCATTGCAGGAACAACATGCTTAAGAGTATTTTGCTCAACAATACGACTTCGTGGAGTCACTTGTACCAACATACGGCCATCAGAACACATTGTAATAAACTTAACAGGGTTACCCAACTTGGTTGTTGCGTTACCACCATTCTTGAACTTCTCGAAATTGAAATTGTTTGTCTGCTTCATTTTGTTTGAATATTTATAATTAATTATTATTTGTATATAATATAGTAAAAGCTCAGAATAATTCAATATTCTGAGCTAAATTTTGAATAATATTTAATATTTACCATTTAACTTCTTTACCACCTTTATTAGGATCTCCTAAATAAATTGTATAATCACTTTCATCAGTTTCAAAATCAGAATGGCCAAAAATAAAACATTGAACAATAAATTTTGCTAATTCTGGACTAAATTCTTTATCAAAAATTATACCACCATCATCCATTATATTTGCAATTGTTGTATCTCCAATAACTAAATTATTATCATCTTGATAAACAGTTTTTGCAAATTGTGTAAGCTTAGTTCTTAAAATATCTCTTCTATTTGAAGAACCTTCATTAATAATTGTTATTATATCTTTCATATTTAAAAATATTTATTTATTTGAATTCAATATTAATGCTACACACATTGATATTTCTGCAGGATGTATGTCATTTAAATCAGGTATAAATTGTTTCCATCCAAAATGATCAACAATTTCTTCAAAATCCTTTTGATTTAATTCTTGTGTATAATCAAATAAGAACTGTCCTGCACCTTTCCAAAGATCTGCGTCTTTACCAGTCCATGCATCTTTTTCTTTATCATATTTACAATCATTATGTTTAGATAATTCATCAAATATTGATTGTATCATATTTACTGCAGGATTCTTATGTAATGGTTTTCTATCACCTAAAGATGGTGCACTACCGCGTTCAACTATATAGTTATTTAAATCTTTCATTTGTCTTTAAAAATAATAATTTTTTATTATAACCACTTTCTTCAAGAGCATTATTTATTGCATCTCTAACTGCATCTTCAATATGGTCTAAATCATAAATCTTAAAATTTATCTGTTTCTTTAAGAAATTTGACACTCTTTTCAAGATATTCTATGACTTCTTTTTTATTTAAATCAAAATTAAAATCACTATTTAATACATTAGTACATTCAATAATTAACTCACTAAATAATAATTCTGGATTTCTTCCATAACGATTACTCCATTTAAGTTCAACTTTAATATTTAATTCCTTGTTTTCATTTATTTTTTCATTTAAAGTTTTCATAATTACTTATATATATTTTTTAAAAATAAATATTTAGTATCTATCTGTTATAATGATTGTATCTTTATTGTCTTTAAATGTTTTCTTTACTTTATTGATTCCTAATTCCATGTCATCAATTACTTTCTCAGGTATGCAATCATTTCTACGTTTCTTACAAACATCTTTAGGAGTATCTATAATGACTATCTTAACATTAGCACCAGCTTTATTTAACTTACTATAATAGTTTTCAACGCGTCCTGATTTAACATTTGTATTATCAATAACAAAATCTTTACGTTGTCTTATAAGTTCATTAATACGTTCATCATTAATTCTAGTCACTTCTTTTTCTTGTTCTTTATCACCTATAGCTTTATGATCATCATCTTTCATAATTCCAAGTTCAACTCTTATTGAATCTTGATTAACAATTTCAATATTCTTTGGAAGCTCTTCTTTAATATATGTAGACTTACCTGAACCCGGAAGACCAACCATTATCCAAACATTAAAAGGATTTTGTTTTTCAAATATGTTTAACGATTCTTTTATATATGATATAATTGATTTCATTTCTTATTGATAATATCTTTATATTTTTCAAATAATTCTTTAAATGATAATTTAATATTTCTATCATATTTAAGTGTTATGGTATATCCATTTACAATATTTTGAATTGCTTTTTTATCATTACTTATTATTCTCCAGACATTACCTTTTTTAATTTTGCCTTCATCATAACTAATATTCTTATATTCAAAAATATCATTAAGAATATCTATAATGTCGTTATATTGAATTTTTGATATTGTCTTTTTAAATGTTGGACCTTCTATATAACTTTTATTTTTCAATATAGATATAAATGCAGCTTTATAAATATTACATATATCTTCAGGATTATCATAATCAATATCCTTATAAGAATTAACTTTAGTATTCTTATTTATAATCAATTTTTCATTAATATTAAGTTTTTCTAATATGATGTCTTTTAGATTTTTCATTGTTTCTTTATATGTAATGTTCTGCGAATATGCGCTAATATTCTTTCTTTAATTTTATCATTAGATATATCTAAATAACCATTAGAAGTATATTGATAATTTCTTGCATGTATATTAAATGATATTGCTTTTTTATCTGGTACAAAATGCCAATGTGATTCATCAGATATTTTTTCATAATAATCATAATTATTATTATCACCTTTACGTAAAACAACTAATACAGTAGCCTTACTAACAGAATTCTTATAATTAAATTGATTAACTCTTATATTCAATTCATAATCATTATTTAATAATGAATATTCCATATTCTTAATGATTTTATTGTTTGATTTAGTAAAACCATTTGCTTCTATAAATTTAACTACTTCATCAATAAAATCATGATCTCCTTCTGTTGCATAGTGAAATTCTTTTTCTTTGTCTTCACATATGTATTGATTTATATTCTTCATCCTTTTAAATCTTCTGTATTTATAAATTTCTGAACTTGTTCTAAACTAAAGTTATGACGTCCTATAACCATTTCTATATATGCAGCAAATTCTGCTGTGCATCTATCATCGTCTAAACATTGATCTATATAATCATTTATGTCAGCTGCCTTTAATGAATCTACTTTATCTTTAACAAACTTATAGAAGATTCCATTCTTATCCCACATATCTTTCATAATCTTTCCCTTTTCTTGTTCGGAAAAATACGTATATTGAGATTCTTGAATATATTGATTAATTGATTTCATAATTTATTTACCTGCTAATATAATTATATGTTTGCCACTTTCAAGCATTTCGATTACTTGTTTATATGTATAATAATTTTTCTGACTTGAATAAAGATATCTATAATTTGGTTGATAATCATTTATTGAATAACTTTGTTTTGTATTTGTTACCCATTTATCATCTTCAATATTACAAACAAGTATTCTACTATATTTCATTAAATTGAATTTATTCAATTCAAGTACGAAACTTTCAAATTTTTTCCATGATTCAGTATCTTCAGCAACTTTTTTAATGTTTTCTATTTTCTTACCAGTATTTGTTGAATATACTACTATATCAACTTTTGTATCTTTATTTACTATCAACTTTTCATTGATAAAATATTCACCAAATGATTTAATGTTTCTTCTTATATATTGAGAAAGTTTAGATTCATTTGTTTTCTGAAGTCTTTCTATTACTTTATTAACATTTAACTGAAATTCTTTAGATATAAAATAGTTACGTTTCTTTTGTTTGAAAAATACTTGTAAATATTTTTCATATAAGAACTTCATATTGTCACCATGTTCTTTGATGACATCTTGTATTTCTTTAGAAGCTTTATTAATCTGTAATGTAAAGAAATCTTTAAACTTAGGTTGTAATGTATCTATTATATCTTCATATTTAGATTTGAATTCTTCATTATTAATCATATTAATAAAATTAGCATCTAAATTCTTAATCCAATTATCATTCTCATGTTTGCCAATTTTATTAATAGTTTCATATATGGACTTATACAAGTCAATGTATTCTTCTATTTCCTTTTTATAATCCTCATTACCTTGCTTGATTTCTTTATCATGACGAGTCTTAAATGCAGGATTTATGATCTTATATTGTGATATGACATTATCAATATTCCAAGTCAATACAATGCCTTCAACTTCATCACCAACTAAAAATTTCTGATAGTCACCTTTACCAAATATGCTTGTAAGATATTCTTTATAAACATCATTAGAAGTTTCTGGTTCTAATGTCATCATTGACATTAATGATTCTATCTGTTCTTTATTAAGTTTTCCTTCAAATAATATAGGAACGCAATCTATGCCTAATGATTTCGATATATCTTTTAATTTATTTCTATCATCAATAATATTATTTTCATTATCAATAACAGTCAAAAGAATATATGAATCATTAAACATTTCTATAGCATAGAATTTATACTTTTTTACTGCTTCTTTTTTAGATTCAAAATAATCTATAGCATCATTAATGTTTTTTCTCATTAACTGAGTATATTCATCAATGATAGGCCCTAATGATTTTGAAGAACCACCACGCTTATGATATGTTATACTATCGCTTTCTTTATCATAAGATATCTGAAATGCTGCTCCATCAACTTTTAAAGATATGCTTACTTCTTTTGTAAATAAATCTTTAACTACTTCAGGCTTCTTTAAATATCTATCTATTAAATGTTCCATATTATATTACATATTTTATTCTTTATACCATTTTGGTGGATTCTTTTCTAAAGGTGAATCTTTAAACATATATGTCATATCTTTAACATGACTTACATTCCATTTTGATATATCTCCATTGAACTCAGAATTATAGAACATCTCATACATATCTTCAATATTTCTCACATCCCAGTTAGATATGTCTCCATTGAACTCAGAATTAAAAAATATACCACGCATATTTTCAACATTGCTTACATCCCAGTTTGATATGTCTTTATTGAATATAGAGTGAGAAAATGCAAACCCCATATCTTTAACATGACTTACATCCCATTTAGATATGTCTCCATTGAATTTAGATTCATAAAATAAATATGACATATCTGTTATATCAGATGTATCTATATCATTCAAATTAGCTTTATTTCCACGTTCGTTTATTAATTGTTCAACTAATTCTTTTAACTCATCTTTATCTTTAGGATAATAATGATAACTTTGAACTTTTATATCTTTATTAATACGAAGTTTCTCTAATATGAAGTTATTTATATGTTTCATAATTTAACCTTTATAAAATTTACATGGGAAATCTTCTTTATTAAGTTTTCCTTCTAATCCTGGGTCTTCCAATATTTTCTTTTCAATAGCAGCTAATACATCATCACCCCAGTTGAATTTCTTAGGGTCATGAATAGCTTTCCATATAGATTCTATAGAATTGATATCATCTAAAGTACCATTATCTCCAAATATGAATCTTACCAAATTAGTTGGATCATTAGTAACAAGTTTTTCAAATTCTTTAATCTTCTTACCATTCTTGACAGGCTTACCATTCTTTCCACAGTAATCAATCAATTGAATGAATACACCTTCTGTATTGAATGTGTGTTTCCAATGTTTCTTAACTGTTGTTCCATCTTCAAAATATTCATCTTTAACATCAGGAACTGGTATACAAGAAATAACATCACTAAGAGCAGCAGTCCTAACTGCACCTTTATATTTAGATTCACCAGTCTTTAAGTTTGGAGAATGATAATATGCTTTAGCCCAATCCATTTTCTTAACTATCATAAAGTCAACTTGAGCAATTCCTTTATAACCATCAATATTATAAGGATAACCAAATGATGTAATAGTCTTCATTGTATTATAATTGATTTCACAATCACCAAAACATGTATCAACTATTTCATTAAGTTCATCCTTAGTATCAACTCTTACAGCAATATCAATATCTCCATTAGTCTGGTCATCTGCCTTTTTGCCAATACTACCTAATGCAGCCATATCAATATCTTTAAACTTTGATATTGAATGAACTTTCTTTTCAATCTCATCATAAACCTTAGGTGCTATTACTGCAGGAATTGGTTCTGCTTTAACTGCATTACCACCTTCTATAACTAATGATTCTAATATATAATTTCTAAATGATTTCATAATAATTTAAAATATTTTAATTGTAAATGCTTGATAATATTCTCCTTCTTTACCTTTACCCATAGTCTTATGAGATACTTTACTATGAGCTTTATATAATTCATTATCAATATATTTACCAATTTTAGAAACCGCTTCATGATGAGTATTTGAACCTTTTATAAAATAAACTCTTATTTCATTTCCAAATACTTTAGTTATCTTAAATTCATCTTCTTTATATCCTTTTTTATCTAAACAAGTTTTTATAATGTCTATAGCATTATTTAATTCTTTTTGATTTTCATTTTGTTTTGATTCTAATATATAAGTTCTTAAAGATCTCATACCTTCTTTAACTTTAATTTTATTTTTTAATGATTTTTTAGATTCTTTCTTCTTAGGTTCTGGAGCATTTTCCACTTTCTCTTTAAATTCATCAAAATATTGTTCCATTCCTTTTGGCATCATTTTAGTAAATAGTTCTTTATCACCATCTAATAATGACTGACGAACCTTTGTAGCTGATATTGATGATACAAAATCTTTATCTTCAGTTCTTTCAATTTCTTCTACATAAAACGATTTTGTATATGCATCTTTACAATCTTTATTATTTCTATTATGTTCTTCATATTCTGGAACTTTAATAGCCATTGATTTATACATATTAAATTCATCAGAACCAGTCAACCACACTGAAGCTTTATAACCAGATTTCTTAATTAATTCACCCCATGCACATATATCTGCAGAAGAAACATATAATACATCTTCAATATCATCCTTATAATTTTTCTTAACTAATTCAAATTCTTTTTTCATTAAGTCATCATTAAAAGGATGTCTTGTATCTACTTTATCGTCTGATGTTGATACAGCTAATATGATTGTCTTCTGTTTAGATATATCTTCTAAATCAGGTTGTTCTCTTAATTTATCTTGTTGTTCTTTATCTGGACCTTTCAAATCTTTATATGTAGCCATCTTTAAATGCCCTAATGTGAACGGCTGGAATCTCCCAAGACACACACGTACTTCTCTTAATTCATTATTCATAATTATGATACATATATAGTTGCAACATAGTTTCTATTATTTGCTCCTGCACTATTTGATGGTCCATCTTTAAATACAAAATGATCATCATTATATAATTCTTTCATATTATTTTCAAATTGATTTAAATCACATTTTGTACCATCTATCATATAATATTTACCATTTGCAGTATTACCAACAAATAAATAATTCCATTTATCTGCAGTATGATATTCAATTAGTGCTAAACAACCATGTATTCTTATTAATTGATCTCCTAATTTTTTATTATCATCATATAAGTCTTCAATTACTTTATTAAATTTTTCTTTATAATCTTCATACCAAGGAAATTGATATAAATACATATCAGATAATTTTATAAATGCATCTTTTTTATTTTCAAAATTATCAACTAATTTATCTAAAACTGAAGGACCACCAATATTAATATTTTTTATATTATATTTTTCTTCTGCATATTTTACGATATCTTTAGGAGATTTTAAATTTAAGTTTGATGCCATAACACGACCACCATTAGCAGAATTTGATGTTGACATTTTAACTTCAATATCTTTTCCACCAATTTTTACATCGCCTTTAGTTGCATTTTCAGTATTTTGGAATAATGTAAATAAACATAATTCACCACGTCCTACACCTTTATCATTTGCATCTTTATACTTAATATTTAATAATTGTTTAATAAATTCTTGTGCAGATTCTTTATTATCATTAAATATTTTTATAAAGTCTTCTTTAAGAATAATATCATATAAAGTTTTACCAGAATTTTCTAATAAATCATCAAATGTTGGAAAATTATTTTTTTGTTTTTCCAATAATGCTTTCATTACATTAATTTTATTACCTAATTTTTCAAGTAATTTAACTAATTCATCAAATCCATTTTTATTTCCTTTAAATATATCTTCTTTAAGTTTTTTAAATGAATCTGCATCTAATGACTGTAATGTTTGATATGCTTTATTTAAAACTTTGTTTGAGATTTCTTCTTTTCTTGAAGGTTTAACATAATCAATAATTTGTTTTCTTAATTGAATATTTTCTTCATCTTCAAAAAAATATTTACAATATTCTAATAGATGTTTCATCAGTTATTTTTACAATTCATTTTATTATATATAAAAATAAAAAAGTTAACCAATCAATAATATTGGTTAACTTAAATTATATTATTTGATTATTTTTTATTTTCTTTAGATTTCTTAATTTCTTTATCAAAAGATATATCAACATCTTTACTTATGTCAGGTATTGGTACAATATTCAATTTTGGAACATCAACTTCAACACCTTGTATGTCTTTCATACTTTTAGGTTGTTTAACATCTCCAAAATTTTCTTTTATATATTTATCTAAATCTACTTCATCTTTAGATATGTAAGGTATTGGCACAATAGTCAAAAGAGGAACTTTAAGCTGTGTTGTCTTTCCATTAGAATCAGTAAATTTTATTTTACCATCAGATTCAACAATATTTGGATGATCAAATTTAGGATATTCTTTAATCAAATCTTCAAGAAAATCTTTAGTGAATACTCTAGGTAATTGTTCTAATTTTTGAACATGATTATTCATTAATTCATCAACAGTCATATCTGCTGCATCAACCACTCTTACACTATTTGGTAATATAAACTTACCAATTTTTTCTCTAAGCTTATTTAACATATTCATAATTATTTATTCATTATTTTTTACTAATTCTTTAAGTCTATTAATTTCTTCTTCCATACGTTTAATTGATGCTTTAATACTTTGTTGTTCTTGTTCCTTCTTTTTTTCTATTTCTTTCTTTTTATCAGCTTCCCATTGTTCATAATCTAATGTTTGTGGTATTTTAACATTTTTAACTAGCCATCCAAATGCTTCTGGATCATCAGCTTTTAACCATAAACCACATTTAATTTCTCTATAACCTTTTTTTGTTTTTGCTGCAATAAAGAATAATGAATCTTGTTCCAAAACATATTTGTCTTTATTATCTTTTGAATAATAGCAAACAAATGGAGTATTGTTATTTAATGTAATATCATTAAACCATTTACCTTTATTAATAGCTTCTTCAATTGTCATATTACCACCACCACTAATAGGTACATTTTCATTTTTATTAAGACAATTGTCTAAATTAGATTTAATTTGTTTATATGTTTTTATGATAATACTACATTTATTATTAGAATGTTCTTGTACAAAATTCTTAAGTTCTTTTATATATTTATCTTGTGTAATACATTCTAACCCCATAATTTTACAGACTAATTTATAAATTGTATCTCCAAAAGATAATTTTTCAGTTATATATTCTTTAAGTATTTTCATTTTATAATTTATATATTTATTTAATTATTCATCCCATGCCTTAATTACTTTAAGGTTCTTTATATTTAATTCACGAGCAGCATTTAAATTTTTATTATCATCATCTACAAATACTACTCTATCATATTTTTTACAAAGTTTAATCAATATATTTGCTTTCTTTTCAGCATCTGTCTTACCAGGATATTTCTTATATTCATCATTAACAGCATGTGACATAATCTTTTTAAATGAATCTCCTAATTCTTTTAAGAGTCCATTTTCATCACGAACTAATAAGAAGTCTGATAATGCTTTCTTAACTGTATCTTCACATGAACGTGCAGTTAAAAAACAAAAATCATATCCAGCATTAACATAATCATCCATTATCTTAAGATTCTTAATCAATGGTGTACCAGATATGATAGAATTATATACTTTTACAGGGTCTTTAAAATCTCTATAGTCAAACCAATCTCTCTTACTTGGGTCTTCTGCATCAGGATCTTTTGCAAATTCATCAGTAGTTAATTTAATTTCAGACTTTCCTGGTTCTTTTTTATAAATAGACATCATATTAGGATCAACTTTTAATATTGTATCATCAATATCAAATACAATTAATCCTTTAACAGAATCAGGAAGATCTTTTATTTTTTCAAATATATAATTAACTATTGATTTCATAATTATTTACTGAATATATAAGATGGCATATAATCTTTTAACGATACATTATTAGTATCATCAATATACTTATTAATATATTTATTCAAATCCTTTTTAATGAATTCATTTCTATTATCTCTGCTTGTTACTTTTAAACATTTTTCTGTTTTATCAAATAATTCTTTTATTTCATTAGACTTTTTAATGATAAAATCACTTCCATCATTATTAATACAAAGATAATAATGATTTTCGTTTCCAAAATTTAATATTGAATTAAGTGATATAACTCCATAATATTTCTTATTTTTATTTTCTGAAACTTTAACATCAATAAAAAACTTAATATCATTATTTTTTAATCCAATAATATCACCATCTTTTAAATCTTTTTCGGTATTATATTCATCACCATAATATTCTTTAGTTGTTTGCCATTTATATTCAGGATAAAATTCATTTAATTTATCACATATAAATTTTTCTTGATTATATCCAACTTCATAATCTGGATTATCTGAATTTGGCATACCTTTTAAATTTAATTTAGATAAATATTTTGAGTTAGCAGATTCTAAAATATAAGTTTTAATATTTTTCATAATTTATAAATAATTTAACGTAATTTTTATTACTTATTAGCAAAATAAGCTTTAAGGCATTTTCTACTTTTCTTTTGTTTCATATTATTTTATATTTGTTATTACAGATGTTGCAACAAAATCTTCATCATATAGTTTTGATAAATCTGCGTTTTCCATGTTTTTAGGAGCAACTAATTTTACTTTATCTTTAAATGCTTCAACTTCTTTAGAAATATGATTTCTATCTTTTGAAACAATAACATTTCCTTTTTTAGAAATTATTATATTGTATATTTCATTAGCTAATATTAATTTTTTCTGTGTACCATCTAATGATGAACATAAATAATATTTTTTATCGTCGCGTTCAGAAGCAAAATTAACTAATGACAACATATCAGGTGTTCCAATATACTTATTAGTTTCTGCTACTTTTAAATCAATAAATATTTCAGGAGTTTTATCATTCATTATAATAATATCTCCTATTTTACTATCTTCAGTAAATGAATATGTTTTATTAATTAATTTACAATAATCTTCACAGCTAATTGCTTTATAATCAAAATGAGTATCTTTATCTGTTAATTCATTAAATAAATCTATAAATATTTTTTCTTGAGCTTTTGCCTTTTTAGCTCTATTCTCTTTAGTATTATTTGATAAAGATGCAGTTTCTGAAAAATCATAATTAAGATTTTTAACAGCAGTTAACAGTTTATTATTTAATGATTCTAAAATAAATAATTTAATATCTTTCATAATTTATAAATGATTTATATATTAATTGTTTGCAAAATACGCTTTCAATGCATTTTCTGCTTTTTCTTTTGTTTTATATTTAGCTTTCCAATATCCACGTTTAGGTGTATTGGTTCCTTTACCAGCATGACCTTTAATTCTCCAATAATCTCCAACTTTAACTATTACATCATGGAGTTCTTCAGTCAAAAATTGTCTTAAAGATTTCATTATTTTAATTATATCTTATTTATATATAAATATTCCTAATTCACATGTATCATGTTTAAGATCAAATTTTTTATTCATTATATAAAAATCTGCATATAATTCAACACTATTTGCATAATTTTGTTTACTTGCAGCATATCCTTTAGGTAATCCTATTTTTACTTCTTTATATTTTTTAATTTCATTTAATAAATCTTTAACAGTATTAAATAAAATTGCTTCATCTTTATTTTCAGTATAATCTAATATTAATGTTTCATTATTAGATTCATTAATTTTTAAATAACCATAAACATTTTTTGTTATTTTACCTTTTTGTGTAACTTTCCCAAAAAATATTTTTTCTGATAATTTAACACTTAAAATATCTTCTAATGAAAATTTACGTTTATGATTATCGTCTTTACTATCTAGCCATTCTTTATTTTCTTTATTAGTTATATCAAAAAACCCAGATAAATTTCTGCCTCTTATTATAAATGTTTGTTCATAATAAATATTATCATTAAGAAATTTTTTCAAATATGTAATAATATTATTATAATTGAAAGAATCAATATGATCTTCACTAAATAAATTAAATGCAGGATTATAATTACTCCATTTTTCTGTATAATATGATTCTAAAATATAATTACTTAAATTTTTCATATTTTATTTTTATATATTAATTTTTCAATAGCAATCATATACCAATATTCTTTATAATCGGTGCCATTATCATTTGTGTAATATCCAAATTTCAATACATTAATATCAAAACCATCTTGTTTAGTTTCCCAGACTTCCATTTGATTTGAATTCTTTTTATATGGGATTTCAGTTGGTTCTTTCTTTATAATATTACGGACTATATTAGGAACTAACTTTTCAACACCTTCAAATGAATCTTTACTCTTCCATCCAGCTACACATTTATTAGAAGCATATTTGTCTATGAATTCTAAAATATCATCCCATTGTCCAGATGTATCTTGCCAATAATCAAAATCATCTTTTGCATTCCAACTTTCACTATCATCCCAAATATCTGGTTTACCTTTAGCAGAATTCACTATTGACTCTAAATAATTTTCAATACTATCTGTATTGTATTTTTCAACAATATATGTATTTAAATTTTTCATGATAATTATTTTTCATTTAATGCGTCTAAATCAGTTTTACATACCCATATAAGTCCATTCTGTACATCCTTATATGATTCACCAAATTTAAGTTTCTTTATTTTTTCATCACGGATATCTTCTAGTCTATAAAACTCTAAAATTTCTTCTTCAATATTAATAGCAATAAAATCACACCATGATGGAAATGATGCTTCAGTATCATATTTACTTTCTGTAAGTACTTTAACTAAATCTTTCATATTATTAAATTATTTATTTATGTCAATTCAAAATTATATGTTTTGAATAACTTATGTCAATTCAAAATAATCTGTGTTTGGATAATGATTTATAAAATGTATTGGAAATATATTTCCTCCTTTTTCTTTACATACATATAAATCTCCAAATTTATTCACATATGTTTTTAATTGTTTTATTAACTCTGATGCTTTAACACCTTTATAATTATCCATAAGCAATAAGAGATATTTTTACAATCTTTAATATATAAAAATAAAATTATAAAACAATAATAAATAAAGATAACACATTAATGTGTTATCTTCTATACTATATCTCTTGGATAAATTACTTGAGCACGAACCAACCATTTCTTATCTGGAAGTCTATAGTCAACCATTTTCTGAAAATGACGCCTAGTTCTACGACAATGACGTTTTGCCCATGTATCAATAGTTCCACCAAGAGAATCATTCTTTAATTGAAACTTCCAACGCTTATACTTTTGTTTTTCAATTACTTTCTTTTCATAATCATTCAAAGGAGTTGATGAATTAATACGATACATATTGTTCTTGCCTGCATATTGTGGTATATATCCAGTTTCTGCACTTGAAAATCTACCAATTGATACTGCAATATCTAAACGCTTCTTAAAATGTTTTGCTTCTTGCTTACGACGATAATCTCTACTCCTCATATAAATCTTTTTTCAAATTAATTTTATTATGATGTCTAATCTTACGTGAATTTCTTTTCTTTTGATTTGTTGACCAAAATTCGTTAGCCCACCAGCTAATAGGATCTTCCATTCCTACTTTAACTTGTTCATCATTAAGTTTCCAATCTTTAACAGTATTGACTAATATCTTACGACGTTTAAGATGAAGCTTCTCAGATTTACGTCTAAAGTTTAAATCCCTCATATATTATAAATCTTTTAATTCTACATTTTTATATCCTGTTGACCCATATTTCATTGACGCATATGAAGATTCAAAAATCAAACTATTCATTTTAATTTCTGGAAATTTTCTAGCTATTTTCTTACAACGGTTATAAGCGTTTTCACAATCTCTATACCAATGATTATCTGGAGTACTAAATGTAACATCAGTTCCTTTTAAAAACTTCCATTCATCATTTACACATCCTTCAATAATGTAACATTTACTACATGGTAATTTAATAACAACAATTCGCCATTTAGTTGCATTATTAAGTAAATATTCATTATTCATCCTAACGTTTTTTACATTAAAACAATATTTTTTAGAATGTTGACGCCACCAGCTTTTATCGACTTTATTCATATTATACTTTCTTTAATTTAATTGTACTTGCATTTTGTATTGTTTGATTGTATTCTCCATTAATATCTTTTCCATAACATGATGATCTTCCTGTAATAGTTTTCATTCCTTTCAGATCAGGAAACATCTTATAGAATCTTTTCCATGCAGATTTACGTTTTAAACTTGGAACTCTAATTTTTGAACTATATGCCCAGCTTTGTCCTTCACCAATAAAACTCATATCATTATCTTTTTGTGATTGTGGTTTCTTGTAACTATAAGAATGTCTCTGAACATAATAATCAATATTATCCAACATCTTTTGAGAATATGCTAATTTGTCTATTACATATTTTTCATCTTTACAATATTCAAGCCAACCTACTTTAAAATAACTACGATCTCCATCAAGCCAATTTTGACAATGTCTTATTTCACATTCCCAGTTTTCTTTGAACTGCTTTCTAAAAGCTTCATTATATTCATCTATTGTATTATATCTACTCATAACTATTTATGTTTATATTCTATACAATATTAATATAGAAAATTTTAAATATTATTCAAATTTAAACAAAAAACAATAGCATATCTCTCGCTCGAGTATATGCTATTGACAAATAAAATAAAAATGATATAAAATAATGTTATATTCACATAACAGTTTATCCTTATATAATAATAAATATTAATTATCTTATCGCAGAACCAGGAAGACCAACTAATTTTCTTGCAGTATCATTTATTAACAAATGCTGGTTATTTGGATACATCTGCAACATATCTCTTAATTGATCATTATATATATCAAATAGCTTGAAGTTTGTTATTGTTCCATAATAATTATGTAGTATAACATCTGATTTTTCTGGTATTGATAATTCTATATCATATTTTCCAACATATTTTGATACTGGATTATCCATATCAAATAAATAGTGATTATTCTGCAATTTATATATTGGAATGTTTTCATTATATGTATACAGATATGCCATGAAATCTACAAGATTCATACATTTACTAAATCTTAATACACATAAATAATTATCATTGTTATTTACTTCTATCTGAACTTCCTTCTTTACATTCAAATATAATTTTGTCTTATGTAATCCTTGTTCAACCATTATAGAAATATTTCCTATTGATATCAATTTTCCATTATATATTTCAATAATTTGTGGATTGATTATAAATGATATTGAACATTCATCACCACAGAACTGAGTCTGATATATTAATTTAGATTCTAAGTCATTCCTATTAAATGCATATTTTGAATCTGATATCAATGTTCCTCTATAGTAAATATTATTTGGTATGATATCAACGGTATCACATGTTATATATTTACGAACCGCATCTGATTCAAATACACTATAAAGATTATTTGCGGCATATTTTGGTGATTCTAATGTTGGTTCATTAGCTGATAATGTACCGTTATTGTCTTCTCCAAACAGATCTTCATATTTATTCTTAACGAAAGAATTTACTAATGATTCAGTATCACCAAGATCAACAGAGCCTTTTTCTTGATATTTAGATAACATTACTTTAAATGTAGTTGCTTGCCACATCAAGTTACCATTCTTTTCTTCATATGCTCCATTGACCATCCACATACGTTTCATCATTGGAACATATATAAGATCACCTTCTAATGGTTGAGCAGTATTACCAAATGCTGTAGCAAATGAAGATTTTGAAATTTCTGGTTCCCAGTCATTTTGGAATTCTAAACCCCATTCAGCAAATTCTGGTTTTGATGAAGGCATTGTTCCATCTTGAATAACCATCTTAATCTGTTTGACAGCTTCAACATCCATTAAAGTATATTCCTTAAATGTTATGTCTTTTGAATTAGCATTAGGACTTAACTTAAAATAATATATAGGAATACCAACGATCTCTGATACTGTGTCTGCTAAATTCTGTTGAAGAGCTAAAGCTCCTTCCATGTTAGCATAAGGATTATAAATGTTAGAAGATGTCTCATTATTAAAATTAAAACCAGGAACTAATGCTGTTGAATAATTATTTGTATCAACACCATCAATCTGTACTTTACATATGATACCATTGATTTTAATTCTTATAAAATAGTCTGATGTTAATTCTACAATATTAGATAATGCTTCATCATATGACATAAAACATGACCAACATACATTATCTACACTATAACTCCATTCTAAAGATTTCATATCATATGCATCACAGCCTCCATATACAGTGATATTTGATATATCATTCACTGCATATGTTAATGTTAATATCTGAGGAGGTGTGCATGCACCGAGACATGATGAATTAAATTCTGTCATTATTGAAATCTAAATATATATGCTTCTTTTGTATTTTTATAAACAATCATATTATTTTGTCTAAAATCTGAACACCATTGTTTACCAGTCCACATACATATATGTCCTGGTACTTTTTTATCATTTCCTTTTAAGTATACAGCAATATCACCTGGTTCTGGTGTATATCCATTTTGTGTATATGTTCCTATATGTTTAAAACCAATCTTAGGTAAGAAATTTATATATTGCCATGCCCATAAAGGACGACCATCTGTACTTACACCACCAGCTTCAATAGCCATTCTGACATATTTTGCGCATCTATGTGTTGATGACGCATGGGCATTGCCTTGTAACCATTCACAAGCTTTCTTGATATCCCACCCCTTTGGGTTTCTTTTGAATAATGTTGGATCTAATGATACACTAGCACCAGATCCACCAATGTCACCACTTCTATTAGTGTCACCATTACTACCCCATATTGATGAGTTAATAAGTCCTTTTAACATACTTTCTTTAGTATATTTACGTCCTTTTTCATCAGTCAATACATCTTGTGCTAAACTTTCTAAAAGATTCTTTGGTATTTTTACGTCTTTAAGTGATTCCATAGTTATTTAGCAGCTTCAAATATTTTTTGTGTTTGATTAATTCTATCTTGTAAACCAGTATATCCACCATTGATCTTTTTTGTTAAACCTTTTATGTCACACCCATTAGCAAATTGTATACCCTTTCCGTTTCCTGGTAGCATAAACCAAGCTAATGATGCTGCACATCCTATTTCAATATTTGTACAACATATATCTGGGTCTTTAAAAATATCTACATGAATACCTAATGATGGAAATATATTTTGTGATATCTTTTTATAGTTTTCTGCCCATGTAACTTGTATTGGTCCTCTCCCATAATAGATTTTATTATATGGAGGTACTGGCCTACCGTATGGTTTATCTTTTCCCTTACTTAATTCATGAGTATGTATAAATCCTCCACTTTCATGAGCAAACTGACCAAGAACCATTAGCTTACCTTTTGGTGTCAGACCGATTTTATCTCCATATTTATCCAATGCCATTACAGCACCTGCAATATAGTTTTTATTTCCTTTTGGATAAAGACTTATTAACTTGTTAATATCTATTACACCACCTTTATAATTAGAAAAATCTATATCTTCTATAGGACCTATTTCACTATCGTCACCTTCTAAATAATTTTCTGAGAAGTCTAATGGATCATTTTCTAAATAATTAAAATATGAGATTTGATTTTTTTTATATCCTAGATCATAGCCCATATCTTCTAGGATTAACTTATAAATATTCACAATTGCATTATTCAGTTCATACATAAGTATTTCTGAATCATCAGCATTGTTATCTAAAATATCTCGCCCGTTTGTACTATATATATAATTATTCATCTAACACTTCACTTTCAATTGTTGGACCTTGTAAATTAAGCCATGTCTGTAATTGAACACATTCTTCAGATAATACTGTATATAAATCTCTTTCATTAAATGATTCTTTAGTAATATGTGTTTGCCATTCAATAACAAGCATACCCATCATCTTATTATTTACATCGTATAAAGTATGATAGAATACTCCTTTTGTACGTGGATCTTTAGCTAATGAGAATAACTGAGGATTTTCAGATTCCATTTTTTCCATGTCTAAATAAAGTTTCTGGTGTTTTCCTGTACGTCTAACATCACCGACAATTTTTGCCATAGTACTATATGGTAATCCTGAAATTCTAGTACTTATCTGGTCTAATCCCTTAACAAACCATTCATATGTACATGTGTATTTTGCAAAAGGTGCTCCTGCTAAATTCTTATATGAATTATGATATTCAATAATAAACGCTCTTTGTGCATTTGTAATATTAACAATATCTCTTAATTTATCAATAATATCTTCTGCAAATTCCATTCTTTTTTCAAGTTTTTTGTCATGTATATCTTCATCAGCTGTATCTTTATGCATTATAAATGAAAGGAGTCTTTCATTCTGATTACTAATTGTTTTAACTAATTCGCTATTCTGTTTTGATATATTAGATGATAACACTTCATTCTGCTGTGATATATTTGCAGATAACTTATCTGCAATATTTTCCATTCCATCTTTTACATTATTAGCAATCTTATTTCCGATAAGTTTTACACCAATATAGATTAAAGCAATACAACCAATAATTGCTACACTACCCCACCCATATTTTGCAATAACCTCAAATACAGTTGTAAAGTCCATTTAACATTAAATATTATATCATTTTTATTATTTAATTAATAATAAAATATTTAATAACTAATAAAAACAAAAAGCAGTAATTAAACTGCTTTTTTATCAACCCAAATTAAGAATTCGTTATGACCATCATGTTCATCTATCGTTATTTTTGAAGGTATTATTTCAGTTCCTTCTATTTCTTGGTCTACACAAATAATTGGACCACCAACTGGATCAATCATTGTTATATTTCCTTCGTTACGATACAACTTCTGTATCTTATATGGAGAACATAATTTATATATTGAGAAATATTGATCTTCTTTATCTTCAACTAATCTTAAATAGTTATTGATGTTTTCTCTTGTATATAAATCAATAGTCTTATTTGAAAATTCTATATCAGTATGAACTATATCCCATACAGTCTTAAATAATTCATCATAAGTGCCAGAATTATCTATAATATAATCATAGTCTTCATTATCATCCAAATCATGTTCTGCTATATTATCAAGTTGAGTTACAGAATTTCTATTGATAGTTATTGTTATTCCATTATTCTCCTTAATATATTCTAGTTCATGTAAGAATCTATGATCTGTAACAATAACATATTTAAGATTATGATTCTTATATTGTTCTTCACGAATCTTATTACGAACAATATTCACAAAAATCTGTTTATTGACATTTTGTTGTAATACATAAGTACCTACATATACAAGTACTTCTCGTAATGACATCCAATACTTATTTGTATTATCTGTTGAATATCCACTAAGATTATAATAATATTCTTCAGCAGTTACAATTATTTCTTCATCAGGCTTGATTTCTGTATATTGGAATTTATCGTTAATGCATATCCATGCATTAGATTTATTCTGGTAAAAACGTTGTACAGGAATACCAAATATTGTTGAACATATTTCTTTCAATTGGTCTGCATATGCTATGCACATAACCAATGAATTCTTATCATCAGCATTTGGTGGAAAAGTTGCAGATTGAGTTGGGTTAGTGTATCTTGAAAAATAATATTCTTTACATACCTCTAAAGATTCCCATTCTTTAGATAATATTGTCTTAAGCATTTTAGCAACAGTATCTTTACCAGACCCAGCTAAACCGTTAAGTCCAATGTATAACAATTTATTCATTAAATATCATATATGCATATATTTAAAATAAAATAGTAAAAATTATTTACCAATTCAAATTATTATACAATTTCATCAGCTGCTAATTTAGCCATTATTGAAGAATAGTTATTCATCTGTGACATTCTTAAAGATAGATTATCTGTTATGAATGGATTAGGAATTATAGTTTCATTCATATTATATGTTTCATAAAGATTACCCATACTATCTTTAGCCTGAAGCATTGCTTTTGCTTGTAATTTTGGTGAGTTATTATTGATATCTTGAGTTTTCTGAGGAGTACCTTTATCCTTTTGCTCTTTAGATACTCCTTTTTCTAAATTACCAATTTCCTTTGATGTCATATTTGCATTAGAATTTTTAGAATATGAAGAGAAACTATCAAAGTAATTATCTAATCCTCCAGGAGCTAGTGAATGATAAATAGAAGACATTCCTTTTGTGTACATCCTTCCTATATCTGTTATGTCACGAGGACGTGCGTGTTTTAATGTGATAGCAACATGTAATTCTGTTGGGAAATCATCTAATCCTAATGGGCCAGACTGTGTTATTTCAGAATTAGTAACAATAAGATTACCCATAACCATAATAGGATTCTTTGGATTACCAATAGTAACATGCCATAATCCAACATCAGATCCATCAAGTAAAGAATTCCATGCTATCATTGTTGGACGACCTAATGCATTCTTAATTAAACCTTTTGCTTGTTCAAGTGTAGATTGTGCAACTTTACTAGCTCCACCATTATATAAATAATTGTGTATATCTTTCACTGCTTTATAACCACCTTTAATTGCTTCACCAGCTAAACCAGCCATCTGTCCTATGAATGAATTAAAATCAATACCACCTGATAAAAAGTTTGTCCAAACACCACCAAGTTTATCAAATGCTTTATTTATGATTGCATCTGTCTTTTGAAACATACTAAGATTTGTTGGAGGACCAATCAATTTACGTTGTCCACCCCAGAATCTACCTCTACGACCAGATACTTCTAATATATTACCAATAAGATCTAAAAATGCAGACTTAGGATTGATATTATCATATGCACGAAGTTTATATGAAAAATTTAATGTAAATTCTTGTTGGAATACAATCTTACCTTCATATTGATATGTATCTTGTACAGTATTCTTTGGATTATATACTCTATTTTCATCATAATTAGCAAATAATACTCTATTATTTTTTGTTACACCTTGTGTAAATTTTGATGTATCACCAAACTGTCCACCAATATATGTCCAAAGATTATGTGTACCCGCAGCACCAACCTCCATCGCTTTTGTATATGAATCATTAACAGTGTTTCCTAATAATCCAAGTATACCAGTTGATGAGTCATCTGCAGTTGAATCTTGTTCTTGTATTTTTGAATTAAGTTCTCTCCAAGTTGAACCAAATGAAAACTTTATGATGTCTTCAAGTTTATTTTCTTCTGTACCAAACCAAGTTACTAATCTTGCTATATCACCTTCTTGCATAAATCCTTCATCATGTTCTAAGAATCTAGGACCAGTCAATTCAAATATATGATCTGGAACTGGGTGAGCAAATCTTCTTAATGTTATAAGATGATTATTTGATATTTTACCAAGATCTTTGCAATACATAAAATCTGCATACTTATATGTAGCCATACCAAGTATTGAATTTGGTGTCTTAGATAATGTACATAGCTCTCTTATTGAACATGATGACAGATTTTGTTTTTCTGACATGTATCCTGTTCCATCATCCTTATTTGCATTATTCAATAAAGGAACATTAGAAGTTATGCCACGCACATTGACACCCATCAAAGGTGTAAACATTGATGGTGCTATAAATCCAGCAGCTGAATATACATAATCACTATCTGGTTTTTCTCTATCCAAGATAGATACAGCTGGCTCTCTATATTGCCATTCATAATTCTTTGCTAATGCAATTATATCATAAGGAAGCATCATTGGATTTTCTCTAAATACACTATTAGATAAATCTGTATTATCATATGTACTTCCTTGATAATAGTTATAGTTAGCAATATTTATATTAGATTCCTTTAATAATTCACTCATAACTGGTGCAGATAAGTTCAGATTAAGAGCTTTCAATTTACTAATATCAAATGAATTTCTATAATTCTGATACTTACCACTACCGTACATTGACTTACTTTCATTTAAGGCACTTGGAAATGAATTCATTAAATTATATGCATATATGTATTTGTTTAATTATATAAAAATAAATTTAATTAAATAAATTGAAGCATAAATAAAAAAGCAGCATTACTGCTGCTTTAATATCTTTGTAATAAAATTTTCGTATTCATTTTCGACTTGAAATACTTGCTTAGGACGAATATGTTCAGTCTTAATAATATCAAGTATTTCAATATTTGTTACTTTACCACAACAGTTATCATTCTCCTTCAAGAAGTTAATGATTTCTTTCTTAATTGCAGCACGTAACACTTTTCGATTATTGCCTTTTGTTTCAATATTAAAAGACATCTTTAAATCATAATCATCATGAATTCTGCAAATAACTTCGTATTTCATTGTATATATAAATTTATTTTTTAATTCTTATATAAGTATTATCATACCATTTATAATATTTTCTCTGAAATATGCCTGAATATACTTTAATAATCTTATCTATTACTTTTGAATTATTATTTGTAATTTTATATCTTTGTAAGACAGTTTTTAAATATACTGTATTAGGAACCTTTTCTTCCTTAATAATTACATAAACATAATCTTTATATAAATTATTATAATCTTTTGTATCCCATTCTACCATAATCAATTCAACATTAGTTTATGTTCATCATACCTACGAGTAACATGTCCAGGAGCAGATATCCTACTAGTCTTAACAGCAGCAATTGTAAAGTTCAAATCATTCTGATTAATGTTGCCTGGCATATTCTTATCATATCGGCATCTTGACCAACGATTCCAAAATTCAGTCAATGTTACACCACGTTCGCCACAGTTATAGATTAGACTTCCAAGTCCATCAATAAATCCTTGTGAATAGATGAATCGTCTGTCATGTTGCTTAATAAGACGGTTGATAGCATCATTAACCCATTCAATATCTTTATCAAACAATTCGTCAGCTTTCCTCTGTGTAATATGCTCAAGTTTTTCACCTGGTTGAATCTGATGACCCCAACCAACAGAACGACGTTTTGAATCAGGATCATTATATGCATGTAATACACAAATTTCCTGTGACTTAATAAAATCTTTACCTACTTTTGAAATTTTATATTTATTTGGTCTGTTTAGTTTTTTCTGTTCAACTTTTTGTACATGTTCTGAAATATTGAACAAAGGAGAAATATTGAACATTGAATCATTTTTCATAACTTCTGTATTGTTTTCAGCTGATGTGAAATTATTACAGAATAATTGAAAACATATTGCTAAACAAAATAATACTCCTAAAAATCTATTTGAATTCATACTTATTATATTTGAATGAATGTTTAGTATAATCTAATATGAACAATATAGTCGTTCTTAATAAAAATCTCAGAAGTATATTCCCAATACTTTATTTTATTATATCTTGACTTTAAATTAGCATATACAAATTGTACATCAGATTTACGTGGACACGCAATAATAACATCTTCGTTATCATGACCAATTACATACTTAATTTTATATTCTTTAAGAATGATATCAACTTCATTCTTAATAAGTTTAATTCCAAGTTTCTTTTCCATATATTTATTATATTATTTAGACATTGCATCAAATTCTTCCCAAGTCTCAAATCTGTCGTGAATAGGAACAGGAACTTTATAAACTCCGCCGGTCTTATACATTCGTGAATCTGAAGTATAAAGGAAATTACCTCCAAATACCTGAGCTCTGTTCTCTGGCTTAATCAATGGTTCAGCATATGAATGATCCTCTCCCCAAAGCTCACGCTTAACAAGAATAAACTGTTTTGAAGGATCTTTACCATGTTCATTACACCAATTAATGGCTTCCTCATTTGAACAGTCAGAAAACAGAATTGTATTATTTACCTTTGAAGATAATCCATTTCCTGTGCAATCAGGAAATCCTGCAGGACGGAAAACAGTTACAAATAAATTATTCATATTTTATATTATATTTGTTTGATAATATAATATAGACAAAAAATGTAGAAATTCAAATAATATATAAAAAATATTCAAATTTCTACATTTATTTTAATTATTAATATTTATTCTTTATACCATTTTGGTGAGTTTTTTTCTAATGAAGTTTCTTCAAACATATGCTTCATATTATTTATACTTATTTATTACTTCTGAAAATTTTAATTTATCCCAATGTTCTTTTATACAATTAAAGCATTCTTTAATTGATTTAAAATATTTATCAGGTTCTGTAGGAAAAAAATCAGTATTTGTTTCATCTACTTTTATGAATCTTACAAAATATTGAGATGTTTCTGAATCTTTTTTAATTCTTATTATATTATTATTTCTACCGTTATTTTTTATAGTAGATATTTTAAAATCTTCTGGATTAATATAATAAATTAAATTAATAAAAGAACTCCCATAAGAACTATTATGTCCTTTAGAAAGTTTAGGCGAAACATAATTATAATTAGATATAGCATCAGGAACTATTGGAAGTTCATGACATAATTCTTTTATATTGTCAATTTCTTCTTTTATAAAACAAGTTTTTTCACCCATTATCAATTCGGGTTCTTTAATATCTTTAATATTAATATCCTTATTAATAATTAGTTTTTCTAATATAATATCTTTTAGATTTTTCATAATTTATACCATTTTCATAATTTATACCATTTAGGAGCATGTTTACATCCTTCAAACATACTATCACATGTTATTGTTTGTGTTATTTTCCAGTTATCTGTAAAATGAGTATCTAACTCTTCACATCCTTTGAACATTAAATCAAATTCAGTACATTTGTTTAATTTCCAATTATCTAAATTTAATTCTTTAATATTTTTGCAAAAATAAAATGCACCATAAGCTGTTTCTACATTACGTACATCCCAGTCTTCTATATGAACTTCTTCAATAGTTTTATTATTCCAAAATAAACCATGAATATCTGTTACATTACTTACATCCCATTTATTCATATCTACCTTTTTAGGATATATAAGTTCAAACAAATAAGAAAGATCTTTTATTTTTGAAACATCAATATCATTTAAATCTAATACTTCATTTTTACTTTTAAGATCCTTATATTTCTTAGAAACTATATCTATAAGTTCTCTCCTATTCTTTGGGAAATAATTATAATTATGAATTTTAATATTCTTATTTATAATCAATTTTTCATTGATCTCCAATTTTTCTGATATGATGTCTTTTAGATTTTTCATATTTATTATTCTTTATACCATTTTGGCCTGTTTTTATCTATTGGGCTAAATCTAAACATAGCAAAATTTTTCTCAACATTACTTACATCCCAATTAGAAATATCTCCATTCTTACCAGTAAATTTTGATCTTGTAAACATTTTATACATGCTTTTAACATTACTTACATCCCATTTAGAAATATCTCCATCAAATTTTGACGCATAAAATATCTTTGACATATCTTCAATATCTGATGTGTCTATATCGTTAAGATCTGCTTCGTTACCACGTTCTTCAATTAATTTCTTAACTAATTTTTCTAATTCATCCCTATCTTTAGGATGATATTTATAATTATTAATCTTTATATTCTTATTGATTACTAATTTTTCTAATATAATGTCTTTTATACTCTTCATAATTAGTTTTTAATATCATCTAAAAATTCTTTAAGTAATTGCAAATGTTCTTCTTCATCAGCAAGAATCTGTTTACATTTTGAATGTGTAGTATAATCTACATCTTTTGTAAGTTCTATTATTTCTTTATAAGATTCAATAGCTCCTAGTTCATTCTGTATATTCAGTTCTAATGATTCTTTAATTGGAACAATATCACCTTTCCATTTTGGTGCTACATAAGGGTGAGTAGAATTAACCCAAGATGCAGGAGACATACTTAAATCATCTAAAGTACCACCTAATTCATTAATACGTTTGATAAGCCAATATCCATGATCTTCTAATTCATCTTTAGCAGTATCTCCATACATCTTCATAATATCAGATCTATCTGTACCTGATAAGAATTCTTTAACAATAAGATATCCATACCAAGCATTAAATTCTTCTTTAAGAGCATTCTTTAAAAGATCTATAATCTTACTTAATACTTGTTTATCAATATACCTATCAGCATATGCTTCTGTTATTGTCTTAAATGATTTCATTTCTTATATCTATTATAATAAATTTCTATTCCCTTTAAATGAATATTGAT